>MDSW01219303.1_pt1 | contig 12613 bp, 8 predicted proteins | sample 811171 | NCBI WGS metagenome assembly MDSW01 (sample SAMN05326641, study PRJNA326480) | marine metagenome | isolation source: seawater | place: Atlantic Ocean: North West | collected 2012
GCCGCGCGCGTCTCGCTCGACCGTTCGCGGATACGATCTGTAACTTCCTGAATTTTGGGATGCAGTGTCGTCATCATGGAGCCCATATAACCGTCAATCGCGGCCCTAGTTTGTCTATGGCATGCCTGATCGGCATCTCTTCAGCCGAACTGGCTAGCGCCGTTTCGAATACGTTCTTCTTCTCGTCGCCAAACAGCAACAGCACGGCAGTTCGTGATGCGCCAACCGCTCTCCCGGTTAACGTCATGCGTTCGGTATGATCGCCGGCGACCGGGCAGCCCGTCGCGTCGATGGCGGCGATCACTTCGCCCGCTGAAGGATGTAAGGCTGCCTCCAGTCCTGACGACCCCGGAAACCAGCTCGCCGTATGGCCGTCATTGCCCATGCCCAGGAGGATGACATCAATGGGCTGGCAATGCGGCGCATAGGCTTCACTCCGGTCCCAGGCGGCATCCGCAGCTGTCGCGGCCAGCGTCCGCATCGGCAGAAATCCCGCCGCCCCCGCCTTCCCTGTCAGCAGTCGATGCCGGACGAGTCGCTCGTTCGAAGCCTCATGCTCAGGGCTGACCCAACGCTCATCGACAAGCCCTACCATGATCCTTGCCCAGTCCAGCTCAGCCCGCGACAGGATGTCGAAAACGCCACCCGGCGTCGAGCCACCGGAGACCATGAGCGATGCCGTAGCAGCGTCGGCAAGTGCGGTCTCAAGCGCACCGAGGATCAGCCGTCCCGCATGCGCAGAGGCCTCCGCGCGGTTCGCGAAGGACAGGATCTCGTGCGCGAGCGCGGTCATGAACCTTCCCACCAGGCCCGGTTATCCCGGTCCATGAGCATGGCCGCCGCCAGCGGGCCATCGGTTCCGGCGGCATAGGTCTCAGGCTTGTCACCGGACTGCTCCCACGCATCGATCAGCCCATCCACCCAGGTCCATGCGGCCTCGACTTCATCCTTCCGCATGAAGAGGGACAGATTTCCGCGAACGACATCCATGAGAAGGCGCTCATAGGCATCTGGATAGCGCACGGTGAAACTCTCGGCATAGGACAAGTTCAGCGGCAGCGACTTCACCCGCAGGCCGCCTGGCCCGGGCTCCTTGATCTGCACGAAAAGACGGACGCCTTCGTCCGGTTGCAGGCGGATGACGAGGCGGTTGGAGATGTCATTGCCCTCGCCGAACAAGGAGTGAGGCGCCCGCTTGAACTGAATCACAATGTCAGAGTGGCGGTGAGACATGCGCTTCCCGGTGCGCAGATAGAACGGCACGCCAGCCCAGCGCCAGTTATCGACATTGGCCTTGATCGCGACGAAGGTCTCAGTCCCGCTTGGGTGATCTGCCGACAACTCGTCGAGATAGCCTTTCACCGGCTGGTCGCCCTTCACCCCCGCCTTGTACTGGCCGCGCACCGTCAACTTCCTTGCGGCCTCACCGGTGATTGGCGTCAGCGCATTCAGAACCTTGATTTTCTCGGTACGGACATCATCATCATTGATGTTGTTCGGCGGCTCCATTGCCGTGAGGCACAGAAGCTGCAGCATATGGTTCTGCACCATGTCACGCAGCGCGCCGGATTTGTCATAATAATCTGCCCGCCCTTCCAGACCGAGGTCCTCGGCCACGGTAATCTGCACATGGTCGATATAGTTGCGCGACCAGAGCGGCTCGAACAGCATGTTCGCGAAGCGTAGAACCATCAGGTTCTGGACGGTTTCCTTGCCCAGATAATGGTCAATCCGGAAGACCTGACGTTCTTCGAACCAGGCACCGACCCCTTCATTGATCTCCCGCGCGGACTCGAGGTCCGTACCGATCGGCTTTTCCAGCACGACGCGCGTATTACCCTCGGACAGCCCAACCTTGCCCAATTCCTCACAAATCTGGACGTACAGGCTTGGCGACGTTGCAAGATAGAAGACTGCCGGGCGTTTTGAATCGACCGTGAGATAGGATTTCAGCGCGTCCCAATCCGCATCGTCGTTGGTGGCGTCGATCGCGACATAGTGGATGAGTTTCTCAAACTTCGTCCATTCCTTTGCATCCCAGCTTTCTCCGGATGCCTTCTCGCAGGCCTCCCGCGCCATCTTGCGATAGTCCTTGTGATCCATATCGCTCCGCGCCGTACCGACAATGCAGCTTGTCTCCGGAATCTGGCCGTCCAGCCAGCGGTGATAAAGCGCCGGAAGCAACTTCCGTCTCGACAGGTCGCCTGTGCCACCGAAGATCACGATGTCGAACGGATCAACGGGAATGAATTCTGCCATCTGGCGTATCTCCAAGTCAGACCGATTCCGCCCGGCTCTGTTGTGCGCGCACCGGGCATCGCGCTTCATACTGTCTTGCCTATGAAAAAATCACAACTCGCGCGCTTCGCGAATCCGATTTGTTTTCATGAAACTATTTCCGTGCTCTGGAACTGAATTTCCACCCTGAAAGAAATTGTTTTGCAAATTTTGCATTATAGATAAACTTAGTCCTAGACTTGAGGACCAACTTTGTGACAACGTTGTAACTGACGTTCTTACCCGGAGGCAAGCCCAACATGTCCAGTAGCAGAACCCGGCTGGAAGACCTTGCTGCAATTGCGGGTGTTTCCATCGCCACGGTTTCAAGAGCGCTGAACAACAGCCCGGCCGTCAATGATGAAACGAAGCGTCGTGTCTGGAAGATCGCTCGGGAGCAGAACTACAATTTCCGCCCCTCCATGCCCGCAATCCTTTCAGGTGCAGCCGCGACGATTGCCGTCGTCATCCCGACCCCGGTCGGCAGACAGTCAGAGGTTTCGGACCCATTCTTCCAGGAACTGATCGGCGGTATTGGCGAAGCCGCCCGCGATGCCGGCTGCGATATCCTGATCTCTCACCTCGCGCCGAAAAGCCATGACGATCTCGCTTCGCTGATGACCGCGAACCGGGCAGACGGCGTCATCTTTCTCGGCCAGAGTTTTCTGCATGAACGCTTCAATCAGCTCGCCGAGACTGAAAATCGTTTCATCGTTTGGGGCGCCGAATTGCCGGGCCAGCGTTATTGCTCGATCGGGTCGGACAATGTCCGCGGCGGCATCCGAGCGACGACGCACATGCTCAATCTCGGCCGCAAGCGTATCGCCTTTCTTGGCGACACAGCCGCGCCGGAGATCCTGCAGCGGTACGAAGGTTATATCACCGCTCACCGCCGCGCGGGCGTAATGCTCGATCCGAACCTGACCATGCCAGCCAATTTTGAGGTCGAATCTGCCGAGGCCGCCGTCAACACATTGCTCGAGCGTGATGTCGAATTCGATGGCGTGTTCGCGGCCAGCGACCTGATCGCGCTCGGTGTCGTACGAAGCCTTCTGAAAGCCCGGATCCGGGTTCCGGAAGATGTATCCATTGTCGGCTACGACAACCTTCAGCTATCGGCCTACAGCCACCCGTCGATCACGACGATATCGCAAGACATGGCCAAGGCTGGCCGCATCATGGTCTCGAAATTGCTGGCTTCGAACGAAACCGGCGTGATGCGGTCTGAGCGCCTGCCGACGGAACTGATCGTCCGGGAATCCTGCGGGCTCGCTTAGGACCGGCAAATCAGGGCGGAGTGGGCAGGAACGATACCGTCCGCCGCACTTTCATACCCGCACGCGATAAGCCGCTCCTTCGATGCTGCCATAGCGGCCGGCATTGGCTGAGGCATGTCCCCCAGATTGAAGAGGCAGAGCACCGCATCCGCACCATGATCCCGCCGGAAAAGCAGAAGCGGCTCCGCAGCATCGAGAAAGACGAGGTCGCCCAGCCTCATGGCTCTGGATTCTCTCCTGATACGGATAAGCTCGCGCGTGAAATTCAGCACTGACCCCGCATCAGTTTCCTGCACGCTGACGGCCGAGGCGCCATGATCAGGCCCAATCGGCAGCCAGGGCTGCATGTTCGAAAAGCCCGCGACATTGGACTGATGATTCCAGGGCATCGGCGTACGTGACCCATCACGGCCAAGCGTCAGTGGCCAGTTTGCGATCGCTTCCGGATCCTGCAGCGCATCGAAGGGAACCTCACCCTGTGACAGGCCAAGCTCTTCTCCCTGATAGAGGATGGGGTTGCCGCGCAGGGTCAGCAGCAGGGCATTGGTCATCCGCGCATAGCGGGCGCGGTCGCTGCCATGGTACCACCGGCTGACACAGCGCGGCGCATCATGATTGGAGAAGGCCCAGGACGCCCATCCTTCGCCGTCTGTTGTCCCCATCCATGAGCCCTGCGATGCCTTCACCAGCGCGGGCGTAAGCTCCGGCGCATACAGGAAGTCAAAACTGTATGCGGAATTCAGATGCTCCTCGCCATGCGTGAAGGCCCGCATTTCGCCAAGCGGGTCCGGCCCACCCACTTCGGCAACAGTAAACACGGCGCCATACTCATCCATCAGCGACCGGATACGCGAAAGGAACTTCGGAATATCAGGGTGAGACTGGTTATGCACATGGTGCTGCAGATCGAATGGCCGTGTGATCACGCGGCCTGCAGGGTCCCAGGGAGGATTGTCCTGAAACCCGGTATCGAACATGGAAAAGTTGATGGCATCCAGACGGAACCCATCAACGCCGCGATCCAGCCAAAAGCGCGCGACATTCAGCAACGCCTCCTGTACTTCAGGCTTGTGTACATTGAGCTGCGGCTGCTCCGGCAGAAAGTTGTGCATATAATACTGCTGACGCCGCGCGTCCCAGGTCCATGCCGCGCCACCAAAGACCGCCTGCCAGTTGTTCGGAGGCGTTCCATCCGGCTTCGGATCTTTCCAGACATACCAGTCCGACTTTGCACCATCGCGGCCTGAACGGCTCTGCGCGAACCATTCGTGATGGTCCGACGTGTGCGCGTAGACCTGATCGATGATGACTTTCAGTCCAAGCTCGTGCGCGCGGGCCAGCAGGGCATCAAACTGTTGCAAGGTTCCGAATATAGGGTCGACATCGCAATAGTCAGATACGTCATACCCGAAATCCTTCATCGGCGACGTAAAGAATGGCGAAATCCATATCCCGTCGACACCGAGAGAAGCAATGTAATCCAGCTTCTCGGTAATTCCCGGCAAATCGCCTACGCCGTCACCATTCGTGTCGAGATAGGAGCGCGGATAGATTTGATAGATTACGGCACCGCGCCACCATGGCTGCGCCTCTGCCGCCTCCGGCCGGGCATCTTCCTTAACGGACATGTCCATTCCTATTCTTCCTTCCAGTGTGCCGAACGGCAGACAGAGTATGAGAGCGGCGCAAGGCCCATCCGGACAACCCCTGTCGTGACAGGGGTTGCCGGACAGTTGCCGACAAGAGTGTCAAAACTCTCCGAACGCGGATCCGTGACAATATTCACATCCCGCTGCTCGTTGCGCGTATTCAGCACGACCAGATATTCCCCGCCCGCATCATCGATCCGCGAAAAGGCGAAGACTCCTCCATCCAGCTCTGCAAGCCGCTGGACCTGCGTCCCACGCCGGAGAGCTTCGTGCGCCTGATACACATCAGCCATGCCCCGGATCGCTATGTAAAGCGGGTGGGACGGGTCAAAATTGGATTGCGCCGTTGTTGCGGCCGTTCCGATCAGATCATTGTCATTATAGACGTCCACCTGGCTCGGAAACATGTTCTCCCGTGCGAGCTGGTCGTTGCCATCCGAGACAAATCCCTGCTCGTCCCCGTAATAGATCACGGGCACACCACGGGCGAAGAACATCAATGCATGCCCGAGTTCGACACGCTTGCGGATCTCTTCATCAGGCATGTCCGGATGGGCCGCGCGCAGGAAACCTGCAAACCGGCCCATGTCATGATTTCCGAGAAAGGTCGGCGCCATGGCCGCCGCACCTTCGGCATAGACATCATCTGCGCGGAAAAGACGCTCAAACCGGGAAGCTGCTTCTCCGGAAACCAGGACATCCTGAACCGCACTCTGGAACGCAAAATCCAGAACAGAAGGATAGTTATCGACACGGGTATACCGTGCGAGGGAACCGGGATCGGGGTCGTAGACTTCGCCAAACACATGGAAGTTTGGAATACCTATGGCGGCGGCATGATCCACCATGGCAGGATTGAAGGCTTGCCAGAATTCAGCATTCACATGACGCGCGGTATCAATACGGAAGCCGTCAATGCGATAACGGGATATCCAGTCCTTGTACACCTCGATGAAACCATCACGGACGCGAGGATCTTCCGTCATCAGATCATCAAGGCCGACAAAGTCGCCATAAACGGAACTCTCACCCTCGAAAGTCGTATTTCCGCGATTGTGATAGTATTGGACATCGTTCAGCCAGGCTGGCGATTTCACATCCTCCTCACCTGCCGGAACATATGGCGTGTATGCAAAGTCCGACCGGGTCAGCTTCTTGAAATTTTCTTCGGTCTGGAAGGGTGGACGGTCGCCCATGAATCCCGAATTCAGTGGCTCTCCATTCGCCCCGCCACGGGTGGTGTATGGATAGTCAGCCAATGACCGGTAGTCGCAATTCTCCACCGTCTCACCGGGCGCACTGCTGTCGGTACACTCGCGATACTGAATCACGTCAGCGGTGTGGTTCGTGATGATATCGAGATAGACCTTCATTCCGCGCACATGCGCACCATCGACGAAAGCCTTCATGTCGGCATCGGTGCCAAGATGCCGATCCACGGAATAAAAATCCGTGATCCAATAGCCATGATAACCAGCGGATTCATCACCCGGCGGACCCTGAACGGCCTTGTTCTGATAGATCGGGCCGAGCCAGATCGCCGTCGCACCAAGTCCTTGAACATAATCAAGCCGGGCGGTGAGACCCTTCAGGTCTCCCCCATGATAGAACCCCTTGTGCGCAGGATCGTAGCCATGCTCCAGGCGCGTTCCTTCGATGCCCCCGAGATCATTTGATGTATCGCCATTCTCGAACCGGTCCGGAATCACGAAATAGATAACTTCATCGACGGGCAGCCGGTTCAGATATGCGGGGCGCGCAGGCTGCTCTATGGATGCATCGATTGCCGGCGCACCAATCGCGGTGCAGCCAGCGAGCATCGCGGAAACCGCCACCAGAATGCTTGTTCGTCTCATTTGTACTCCTCCCGCCGGTGCCGTTGCAATCTTAGTTTCAGCCATTCCGTTTCCAGAGCGGCATTTGAATCGAGACACTGATCTTTTGCAAGGGAGATGACATAGTTTTGCATTTTTTTGCAATACCCAATTGTAGGATTTCCATAGATATCATGAGCCCATGATCTTCTGAGCGGACACGAATAATATCCATATTTTACTGCATTTTCTGAAGGTTGCGCCAGAAGGCGCAGTGTTCGTGATTTCGTGCTCAGGATTTCCAGATCACCTTCTATTGCAAAAATATTCAACGTCAGGGCATACTGGTTTCCGGCACTGTCACGCATCAGCAGATGAGAAGAAGACGGGCCAGACTACTGGGAGGAAAGACATGCGCATCACGGCAATCACTCTGTCTGCGATCGCGGCACTTTGGGCGTGCACCAGCGCTCCTGCCGCCACAGAACCGGTGGCACAGGATACTGCTGTGTCGGACATGGTTTCCCTCTCCGCACAGACAGTCGTCTCGCCGGATGGGCAGATCAGTGTGACTCTGCAATCCGTTGAGGGCACACCCACATGGTCCGTTTCGCTGGGCGATGAAACCATCATTTCCCCTTCCCCTCTCGGCTTCCGCTTTCTTGAAACAGACAGCCTCGATACCGGTCTTGTCCTCGTTTCCGCCGAAACCCATAGCGCCGACAAAACCTGGGAACAGCCCTGGGGCGAACAGCGGATCATGCGGGAACATTATGAAGAACTGCTCGTCCGTTTCGCTGACACGGGCATTTCGGAGAGATACTTCGATATACGGGTCCGCGTGTTCGATGACGGCGTCGGATTCCGCTATGAGGTCCCGCAGCTCACCGCCGATGGAAAGATCAGCATCATCGACGAACTCACCGAGTTCCGCGTGGACGATGGCGCCACCGCCTGGTGGATCGAGTCCGGCAACTACAATCGCTACGAATACATCTACCATACGACCCCCGTCGCGGAGATCGACCGCGCCCACACGCCAATGACCATCCGCACGGCAAAAGGCACGCATGTGACCTTCCATGAAGCTGCCCTTGTCGACTATGCCGGCATGTGGCTGGACCGTCAGCGCCCCGGTGCGCTGAAAGCCTCGCTCGTGCCATGGTCAGACGGCGTGCGCGTGAAGAAGGACGGCGTGTTCTTCACACCCTGGCGCACGGTCCAGATCTCGCCCGATGCTAAGGGCCTCCTCAATTCAGATCTCATCCTGAACCTCAACGAGCCCAACAAGCTCGGCGACGTCTCCTGGGTCGAGCCCGGCCGCTATGTCGGCATCTGGTGGTGCATGCACATCAGGAAGTGCACTTGGGGTTCCGGCCCGATCCATGGCGCCACCACAGAGCGCACAAAGGAATATATGGATTTCGCAGCCGAGAACGGCTTTGCCGGTGTGCTCGTCGAAGGCTGGAACATCGGCTGGGATGGCGACTGGTTCAACAATGGCGAACTCTTCAGCTTCACAGAGCCCTATCCGGATTTCGACATCGAAGAGCTGGGCCGCTATGGCGCCGAAAGAGGCGTCCGCCTGATCGGCCACCACGAAACCTCCGGCAATGTCACGAACTACGAGAACCAGCTGGAAGACGCTTTCGACCTTTATGAGCGCGTTGGCGTCGCGCAGGTGAAAACCGGTTACGTCGCCGATGGCGGTAATATCCGCCGCCAGGACGAGAACGGCATCTGGCGCAATGAGTGGCATGACGGGCAGTTTATGGCACGGCATCATCTGAAAGTTGTTTCGGAAGCCGCCCAGCACCACATTTCCATCAATCCGCACGAACCCATCAAGGACACAGGCCTCCGCCGCACCTTTCCGAACTGGATCAGCCGCGAGGGCGCACGCGGGCAGGAATACAATGCCTGGGGCTATCCTCATCTGAACCCGCCGGAGCACGAAACAATCCTGCCCTGGACGCGCATGATGTCCGGCCCCATGGACTTCACGCCCGGTATCTTCGACCTCACCTTTGACGGTCCGGACGGCGACAACCGCGTCCAGACAACGCTGGCCAAACAGCTCGCCCTCTATGTCGTGCTCTACAGCCCGATCCAGATGGCTGCCGACCTGCCGGAGAACTATCTGGCGCGGCCGGACGCCTTCGAATTCATCAAGCGCGTGCCAACCGATTGGGAACAGTCCCTCGCCATCGCCGGAGAAGTTGGCGAGTATGTCGCCTATGCCCGGCAGGAGCGTGGCGGCGATGACTGGTACATCGGCGCAGTGACGGATGAAAACGCGCGCACCCTCTCTCTCTCCACGGACTATCTGGAGCCCGGTCAGGCCTACACAGCGAAGATCTGGAAGGATGGCCCGGAGGCAGACTGGAAGACAGCGCCCTATGACATGTCAATCTACACGCAGACCGTTCAACACGGCGATACGCTGGTCCTGACGCTCGCGCCAGGCGGCGGCGCGGCCGTCTGGCTCACACCCGCGAAGGAGGGCGCACAATGATGCGCACGATTTTGACTGCGGCGCTTCTGCTGGGTAGCGCAGCCTGTGCTACCACTCACACAACGCCGGCGGAGCCCACCTCATACGCACCAGAGCCCTATGTGAAGCTCCAGCACCCCGAATGGGCCAAGGACGCCGTCCTCTATCAGATCAATACGCGCCAGTTCACGCCCGAGGGCACTTTCGCAGCGGCCGAAGCTGAACTGCCCCGCCTGAAAGAGCTTGGCGTTGACATTCTCTGGCTGATGCCAATTCATCCCATTGGCGAGGTCAACCGCAAGGGCACGCTTGGCAGCCCCTATTCCGTAAAGGACTATTACGGCGTCAATCCGGAATTCGGCACACTGGAAGACTTCAGATCCTTCGTGGACGCTGCCCACGAACAGGGCATGTATGTCATCCTCGACTGGGTCGCGAACCATACGGCCTGGGACAATCCGCTCTTGACGGAACATCCCGAATGGTACGAGACCGACTGGAAGGGCGACTTCCACCCGACGCCGTGGACGGACTGGGCCGATATTATCGACCTCAATTATGACGACCCGGACCTCCGCCGCTACATGGCAAATGTCATGGCGTACTGGGTGCGCGACATCGGCATCGATGGCTACCGGTGCGACGTGGCCGGCTTCGTCCCGCTCGACTTCTGGGAAGACGTCCGCCGCGATCTGGACGCTATCAAGCCTGTCTTCATGCTGGCCGAATGGGACACGCCGGACCTCCACCAGCGCGCCTTCGACGCGACCTATGCCTGGCCATGGAAAGAAGCCGCGCACAAGATCGCAAAGGGCGAAGCCGATGCGAGCGCAATGACCAGCTTCATGCAGCGCCATCTCGGCTCCTGGCCGCGCGATGGCTATCGCATGATGTACACGGAAAATCACGACCAGAATGCCTGGGAAGGCACGCCGCGCGAGTTCTATGGTGATGCCCTCGAAACCTTCATGACGCTACAGTTCGTGATGGACGGCATTCAGGTCATCCACAACGGACAGGAAGCCGGCAACGAACGCCGTCTTGCCTTCTTCGAAAAGGACCCGATCCAGTGGCAGGACCATCCGCAGAAGGAGCTTATCCAGCGCCTGATCCGCTTGAAGAAAGACAACAAGGCACTCTGGAACGGCTCAGAAGGTGGAGCCTACATTCCGATTGTTACCGACAACGCTTCCCAGATTGTCAGTTTTGCGCGCGAGAGCGGTGAGAACAAGGTGATCGCCCTGTTTAACCTGACAGACCGCCCGGCGGGCTTCACCATAACCGACGGTCCTGTAGACGGTTCGTATTCCAGCGTCCCTGGTGCCGGCACGCCGATCCCTGAGCCCGTCATCGGCGAAGAATACACTTTGCCCCCATGGGGCTACAGCATACTGATTTCCAACACGGCCGGGTAAGAGCCAGAACCGAGGGGCGAGGACATGACAGACACAACGGCCAGAAGCCGCAAACCGGCGCTCAGCATTCCGCAGATCATCAACATGTCGTTTGGGTTCTTCGGTATCCAGATCGGCTTCGCCCTGCAGAACGGCAATGTCAGCCGTATCTTCCAGACACTCGGTGCCGAGATCGACACGCTGCCGCTGCTCTGGCTCGCCGGCCCTGTGACCGGCCTGCTTGTCCAACCCGTTATCGGCTATTTTAGCGACAAGACCTGGGGCCCGCTCGGACGGCGGCGGCCATTCTTCCTGGCGGGCGCCCTCCTTGCATCCCTCGCCCTGTTCATCATGCCTAACTCGCCCGTGCTCTGGATCGCCGCCGGCACGCTCTGGATCCTCGACGCCTCCCTGAATATCACCATGGAACCCTTCCGCGCCTTTGTGGGGGACATGCTGCCCTCCCGCCAGCGTCCGCTCGGCTTCTCCATGCAGACCATCTTCATCGGAGCAGGCGCAGTGATGGCCAGCCTTGCGCCATACATCTTCAATGCGCTCGGCGTTTCAAACGTCGCTGAGCCGGGGCACATTCCAGACAATGTCCGTTATGCCTTCTATGTCGGCGGCGCGGCCCTGCTTGTCGCCGTACTCTGGACGGTACTGACGACGAAGGAATATTCTCCGGACCAGCTGGAAGCCTTCGGGAAGGATGAAGACAATATCTTCGAAGCGGAAGGCGGCGTGGAGCGCGTGGCCCGGCCGGCATCCGGCTTCTTCACCAAATGGGGGCTCGCGACCGCCGTGCTGGGCGCGGTCTTCTCATGGGCCGTCTGGAACTTTGGCGGCGACAAGCAATTCTTCGTTTTGGGGGGCGGACTCGTCTTTCTCGGTATCCTGTTCCTGATCAACAGCCAGTTGGTTCGGAAGGATTCCGAAACGCGGAACTTCCTGTCGGACGTACTTGGTGACCTCACCACCATGCCCTCCGTCATGAAACGGCTGGCGGTGGTCCAGTTCTTCTCATGGGTCGCACTGTTCATCATGTGGATCTACACAACGCCCGCCGTTGCCCTGCAGGCATGGGATACATCTGATACGGCCTCAGCAGCCTATCAGTCAGCGGGAGACTGGGTCGGCGTCATGTTTGCGGTCCAGAACGGCATCGCTGCAATCTACGCCTTCGTGATCGCGGCCATCGCTCGCAAGGTCGGCACAAGACGCCTGCATGCGTTCAATCTGTCCATGGGCGCGCTTGGTTTCATCGGCTATCTCGTCTTCGGGTCGAAGATGGGACTGCTCTTGCCGATGGTCGGCCTAGGCATGGCCTGGGGGTCCATCCTCGCGCTGCCCTATGCCATCCTGTCGGATGCGTTGCCGGTGAAGAAGATGGGTATCTATATGGGCATCTTCAATTTCTTCATCGTCCTGCCGCAAATCCTTGTCGGCGGCACCATGGGTCCGATCCTCCGCACACTGGAAACCAATGCCGCGCCGCTGGTCGGTGGCGCCCCGCTTCTGGCCATGCTGTTCGGCGCCGCATCGCTCCTTCTGGCCGCGTTCGCAATGTCCTTCGTAAAGACATCACACGCCGACAGCTAACCCTCCCGCGCCATTTCGCGGGAGACTTTATCTGCGATCATGATGGTCGGCGTATTCGTATTGCCGGACGTTATGGTCGGCATCGCAGAGGCATCGATCACCCGCAGGC
>MDSW01166204.1_pt1 | contig 12612 bp, 14 predicted proteins | sample 811171 | NCBI WGS metagenome assembly MDSW01 (sample SAMN05326641, study PRJNA326480) | marine metagenome | isolation source: seawater | place: Atlantic Ocean: North West | collected 2012
TGTCTTTACGACTGCTTCCGTTAAGATCTGGTCGGGTTCAAGCAGCATTCACCTCTAGCCTCCAAAACTATTATAGCAGTATTATTTTCTAATCTACAAGAAAAGATTAGGATTTATTTTCTCTAACAGGATCTGCCTCAAAAACACCTAGAACATGAAAATCTTGACAATGAAGACCTAGCTCCTCAAGTGATTTTTGAACTTTTTTATCCTCAATATGACCATCAAGATCACATAAAAAAAAGAATGAGTCGAAAGAGTTTTTTTCTGGATAACTTTGTAATTTAGTTAAATTAACTCCATTTATCGCAAATCCCCCTAATGATTGATAAAGAGCTGCTGGTTTACTTTTTAGTTTAAATAAAAAAGAAGTTATATATTTTTTTTTACCAAATTCAGGCTGCATCATATCTTTGCCCATAATTAAGAATCTTGTTAAATTTCCTGTTTCATTTTCAATATTCTTTTGAATTATTTCTAATCCATAAGTTTTTGCACTTAAAGTGGAAGCTATTGCAGCTTCATTTTTTTTTTTATTTCTTGAAATCATTTCGGCTGAACCAGCTGTATCAGCTCTGACATGTTCGATAATATTATTTTTTTTTATAAATTTAGAGCATTGAGATAATGCTTGAGCATGAGAAAATACATTTTTAATGTCAGCAAGTTTAACTCCTGGTTGGCCTAATAAATTATGTTCAATTTTCTGAAAATACTCAGAATATATATTTAGACGATATTTAAAAATTAAATATTCAATCCCAATATTTCCTGTAATTCTATTTGATTCAGGAATCACAATTTTTGAGTTTTTTTCATTAGAGGCCTTTAAAAAACATTCATCAAAAGTTTTACATGGAACAATTTCTGCATCAGGATCTATAGAAAGAGCTGCTAAATGAGAATAAGCCCCATATGTTCCTTGAAAATAAATTTTACTCATTACTTGTTATATTTCATAATTTTTTTTATAGCTAGAAAATCTTCTTTAGTATCTACACCTATTGGAGATCTATTAGCTAATGCTACATTAATATCTATATCATTATCTAAAGCTCTTAATTGTTCTAATCTATTTTCTAATTCATTTTTAGATTGTTTAAATGAAATAAATTTTTTTAAAGTTTGCACTTCATAAGAATAAATACCTATATGATGGTAAATATTATTTCTTTTCTGATTATCTAATTTTCTCATAAAATTTTCAGCTAAAGGAAAAGAATTTTTGTTGAAGGTTTCTTTAATTTTTACTTTTACCAAATTTTCATTTTCATACATCTCATCATTATGAATTTTAGCTGCCAAAGTTCCAATTTTAGACTTATTTAACTTCATCTTTGCATCTAAAACTTTAATATCATTTATATCAATATCTGGCTCATCTCCTTGAATATTAATCACAAAATCGATATCTTTTTGATTTAATTGAATAAGGGCTTCATAAATTCTATCTGTGCCAGTTTTATGATTTTTAGATGTTAAAATAGCATTTCCACCATTATTTTTGATTTCATCTATTATTTCATGATCCTCAGTAGCAACTACAACATCTCCTATATCAGCCTTTTCAGCTCTCTTGAAAACATGAGAAATAATAGATCGCCCATTAATTTTTAGAAGTGGCTTACCAGGCAATCTAGTGGCTGACATTCTAGATGGTATAATTATTAGTGTTTTCATAGGTTATTTATATTCAAATAGATTATAAATAGGGGCAAAATTGTACAGCAAAATATAAGAAATTTTAAAATATTATGTTATAGGTTCCTTATAAAATTTATCAAAAATGGACTCATTTGAAATTAACAAAATTGTTGCTGCAATACTATTAGTTGCATTAATTATAATTGGAATAGGTAAACTTTCTAATGTAATATTTTATGTAGAGAAACCTGATACCCCAGGTTATGCGGTAAATGTTGAAGATGTTTCTGCCAATGCCTCAAAAGTATCTTCTGAGACAGTTGAAGAAAAAATTGATATTGCTGCCTTAATGGCAATGGGGGATATTGCTACAGGAGAAAAGGTTTTTAAAAAATGTGCGGCTTGTCATTCAATTGTTAAAGGAGGGAAAAATAATATTGGACCAGCATTATATAATGTTGTTGGTAGAAAAGTTGGAGCTGTCACTGATTATAAATATTCTAAGGCCCTTTCTAACTATGATAAGGAATGGACTTTTGAAGAGCTAAATGGTTATTTAATTAAACCTGCAAAATGGATTAAAGGTACAAAAATGGCTTTTGCTGGATTAAGAAAAGAAAAAGATAGGGCCTCTGTAATTAAATATCTTAATGAAAATTCAGATAAACCTATTCCTCTACCTTAATTTACTAAAACAATAGAGCAAAATACTTTTTTGAACATGAACTCGGTTTAGTGCTTGCAGCCAAACTTTAGAGTTATTACTTTTAAATACTTTTTCATCAACTTCTGGTCCTCTTGGTAAACAATGTAAAAATGTACAATTTTTTTTTGCATAGCTCATCAAATTTTCATTTATCTTAAAATTTTTGAAACATTTGATTTTCTTTTTTTTGTCAACTTTATCATTTAGAGATATTACTTTATCTGAAAAAATAACATCTGCATCTATCGCTGCTTTTTTTGCATCATTAAAAATACTAATTCTTTTATTTTTACTTTTAGCCCAATTTAAAACAACTTTGTTAGGTTCATAATTTTTTGGACAACCTATGTTTAATTTAAATGAAAATTTTACTGATGCAGCAATTAAACTATTTAAAACATTATTAGAATCACCTACCCAAGAAACGTTTAGTTTTGATATTGGTTTTTTTTTTATTTCTTCGACTGTAAATATATCTGATAAAACTTGCGTTGGGTGCGAAGAGGGAGATAAACCATTTATAATAGGTATCGAAAGGTATTTCTTAAAATCATCAACTTTTTTATCACTATCAGTTCTCAACATAAAGCCATCTGCATAAGTAGATAAAATTTTTGCTGTATCTTCTAAAGATTCTCCTCCTGTTCCAAGATGTAATTCATTTGATCTCAGCGTTATTGTTCCACCACCCAATTGTTTTATTGCGAGATAGAAACTTAATCTTGTTCTAAGACTTGATTTCTCAAACATTTGAATAAGCAATTTACCTTTTAATGGGATATCTTTATCTATTTGCAAGGTACTTAACTTAGATCTTTTTTGTTTTCTTTTTTTTGCATCTATCAATATTTTTCTCAAATCTTTAGCTGGAATATCTTTCAGATGAATAAAGTGTTTCATTTTATTTATAACTAGAACAAACTTTGTTAATTAATTTCAAAGCTAAATCGAGTTCAGATTTTTTTACATTTAGTGGTGGTAAAATTCTCACTACATTTTCTGCAGCCTTGATTGTCAACATTTTATAATCCATAAGCTTTTTGATAAAATTAGATTGATCTTTATATAATTGCAATCCTATCAAAAAGCCTCTTCCTCGAACTTCTTTAATTATATTTGGATATTTTTTTTTAATTTTATTGAGTTGAGTTATAAAATATTTTGAATTTTTTTTTACATTATTTAAAAATTTTTTTTTTGAAATAATATCAAATACTGTGTTGCCTATTTGCATAGCTAGAGGGTTCCCCCCAAACGTTGAACCATGTGTCCCAGCGGTCATGCCTGAAGCGACTTTTTTATTCATTAAAACTGCTCCAATAGGAAAACCTCCCCCTATCCCTTTAGCGATCGGAACAATATCTGGTTTGACTTTTGATTTTTCAAAAGCAAAAAAGTCTCCTGATCTTCCAATGCCACATTGAACTTCATCTAAAATCAATAGTATGTTTTTTTTATTACACAATTTTCTTAATTCTTTTAAGCACCAATCAGGAATAATTTTTATTCCACCTTCACCCATAATTGTTTCGATCATCACTGCTGCAGTATTTTTGGTCAATAATTTCTTTAAAGCTGAATGATCACCAAACTTGAAATGATCAAAACCATTTACTTTAGGTCCAAAACCCTCAATCATTTTTTTTGAGCCACTAGCATGAATTGCCGCAATTGTTCGGCCATGAAAAGAATTTTTTATACATAAAATTCTATTTTTATTTGGTATTCCAATTGAATAAAAATATCTTCTTGCGACTTTAATTGCAGCTTCAGTTGCTTCGGCACCACTATTTTGAAACATAACATAATCAGCAAATGTATTTTGAACAATTTTTTTTGCTAATCTTTCACCTTCTGGAATAATAAATGCATTTGATACATGCCAAATTTTTTTAGATTGAAGATTTAAAGTTTTGATTAATTTTGGATGTGCATGCCCAAGAGAATTTACTGCAATACCTTGTACAAAATCTAAATACTTTTCTCCTTTAGTTGAATATAAGAAACTTCCTTTACCTTTGATAAAAGCAATTTTTTTTCTATTGTAATTTTTTGCTAAAAAACTCATTTCAAAATTAATATTATTAAATAAATTAAATAAAATAAAAAAAATTCAATTATTAATTGAAAATATCATTAAATTATTTCTTTAAGCTGTTAATAAGTACTAAAAACTATTTTTAATAGTTTTATAATAACACCATATTGTGTTCTTTTATATTTATTATACATTATATAGATAATTATGAGCTGGACAGAAGAAAAAGTTTCTAAATTAAAGGAATTATGGGGCAAAGGAAATACTGCTAGTCAAATTGCAGAAATTATTGGTGGAATTAGCAGGAATGCAGTTATTGGTAAAGCTCATAGATTAAACTTATCAGCAAAAATTAAAACTCGCACAGCAACATCTAATAAAAACTTTGATAAATCCACAGAAGAGAACAATGTAAAATCTAAGCGAGGGAGAAGAAGTAAATTTAAATCGTTAATAATAGATAAAAATTTTGAGCCAGAAAATCCAAAACAACTTGAGGAATTAGATGAAAACTCATGTAAATGGCCTATTGGGCACCCAGATGAAAAAGATTTTTATTTCTGTGGTAGATCATCTTTAAAAGATTTCTCATACTGTAAATTGCATTTACTTTACGCATATCAACCTAAAGGTAAAAAAGAGGATACAGTTGAAAAAGAAGATGTTCCTGAATATATCGGAAAAAAAATTCAATCGGCCTAATTAGTTTTTTTATTTTTTTTCGTTATATATTTCTCAGTTGAGTATTGTCCACCCTCTCGCCACATGAATGCGTATTTATCTACTTCTTCGCTAAAATATTTTTTACTAGGTATGCCTATATCAAAATTACTTTTATATTTTCCTGTCAAAATATTGTCATACTTAAGTAATTTCAATTGATCCTCTGTCAAAAGAGGATTTGGCAATAATTGAAATATTTTTGCTGAAATTAATGCAAGTGGTAAAGGCATTGGTATCAATAGTCTTTTTTTATCAATTAATTTTAAAAGTCTTTGGATAATTTCTTTAAAAGAAAGAACTTCTGGCCCAACACATTCAATTATTTTTGAATTAATATTATTTAAAATTACACCATAAATCACATCTGTTAAATCTGAACAATTTATTGGGGTAAACTTGGTATTCCCAGAGTAATAAAGAGGAAAAATTGGAAGTCTATTTAAAAGTGTCATAAAGCTAGTTGTAAATTTATCATCTACTGAATAAACAATTGATGGTCTGAGAATTGTTGAAATAGGACAATTTTTCAAAATATTTTTTTCTCCATTAAGTTTACTTTTTGCATAATTACTATCGATGGCCTCATTAATACCAAGAGCTGATAGATGAATAAAGTTTTTTAAGCCGTATTCTTTTGCTAACTTTGCTAGCAAAGATGGAAAAAGAGTATGAATATTATAAAAAGTGTTTCCTCTTTTTTTTTCAAATAAAATTCCAATAAGATTTATACAGATATCCGATTTTGAAAAAAGTTCTCTTAATTTTGCCTCATCATAAATATTTGCTTCAACAATATCAATATATCCTGCATTTCCTTGGGTTTTAATAATATAGCTTTTTTGATGAATGTTTCGTGTTACAACGGTAACTCTAATATTATTCTTAGTTAATTTTCTTATTAAGTGTCTTCCAATCTGGCCACTACCGCCAAAAATTAGACAATTTTTAGGTTTCATATATATATATTTAAATAATGAATATTGATATTAAACTTCACAAGTCTGACTTACCAGATGATTTAAAATTAGGCAATGTATTAGCTGTAGATGGAGAGTTCATGGGTCTAAATGTCAAAAGAGATCCTCTATGCCTTATTCAATTATCCACAGGTAATTCAGACGCACATATAATACAGTTAGATAGAGATAGTTATAATGCGCCGAATTTAGTAAGAATTCTAGCTGACGAAACTATTACAAAAATTTTTCATTTTGGCAGAGCTGACATGGCATTTATAAAATATTATTTAAAAACTGAGACAAAAAATATTTTAGACACAAAAATTGCATCAAAATTAGCAAGATCATATTCTGATAATCATTCTCTTAAAACATTAATCAAAGAATTTTTAAATCTCGATATAAGTAAGCAATTTCAAAGTTCAGACTTTGGTGGAAATCTCACTCCAGCTCAACTTAAATATTGTGCAAACGATGTAATTCACCTTCATAAAATTCACGATGAATTAATTAAAATTCTTGTTAGAGAAAATAGATTAGAATTATATAAAAATTGTTTGAAGTTTTTACAAACAAGAGTTGATCTTGATTTAGCTTTATTCAAAGATGATATCTGGTCCCATTAAAATGAATAATCAAATAAATCAAACAGGAAAAAATGTAATAGATTTACAAATTAAAGCTTTAAAAAAATTGAGAAATTCTCTTGATAAATCTTTTAGTGCAGCTGTAAAATTAATTAGTAAATGTAAATCAAAAGTTATAATTTGTGGAGTAGGCAAAAGTGGAAAAATTGCATCTAAAATGTCTGCAACTTTATCATCGGTAGGTACCCCATCTTTTTCAATTTCAGCAAATGACTGTTCCCATGGTGATTTAGGAAGTATTACAAAAAAAGATATACTAATATTAATTAGTCACTCAGGTAACACTGAAGAGTTAAGAAATATAATAAATTATGCAAAATCAAATAAAATTATTTTAATTGGAATTGTTTCAAATAAAAAATCGTACCTTCATCAGAAAGCTAATATAAAGTTATTAATTCCCGATGTAGAAGAGTCGGGTCATGGTATAGTGCCAACATCAAGCACTACTGTCCAATTGTCATTGGGTGACGCGCTATCGATAGCTTTAATGAAAGTAAAAAAATTTGGGAAATTAGACTTTAAAAAATTTCATCCTGCTGGAAATTTAGCAAATAAGTTAAAGACTGCCTCAGATTTAATGTTAACTGAAAATAAAATACCTTTTGTTAATGAAAATGAAAAAATAAAAAATGCTTTAAAAATAATTCAAAAAAAGAAACTGGGTTTTGTAGTTGTTGTAAATAATGATGGACTTAATAAAGGGATTTTTACAGATGGAGATTTGAAAAGATCTTTACAAAGAAAAAAATCAATCACAAATTTTAAAATTAAATCTTTTATGACAAAAAAACCTTACTCAGTTGAAGAAAACACTCTTGCTTCAGATATACTTCATCAAATGAATAAAAGAAAAATAACAAGTGTATGTGTATATAATAGAAGAAATAAAAAAAAAACAATAGGTGTAATTCATATTCATCATCTCCTTAAATTTTTAAAATGAGGAAGACTATACAGATCGTTCTTTTTTTAATAATAATATTTTTGATTTATTTTTTTTACGAAATGTATTTAAAAAATAAAGAAGAAGTTAAAATTGAACAAGTAACTACTAATTCATTAAATACAAACGAAGTTGAGAATAATTTAATTACAAATTTAGAGTATGATATAAACATTAATGAAAATAATAACTATAACCTTACATCAGAACTAAGTGAAATTATTTATCAAGATGGATATGAAGTAGTGCAAATGCAACAAGTAAAAGCAATTTTTACTGATAAAAAGTTAGCACCTATAATTATTACATCAGACACTGCGGCTTACAATAATAAAAATTATAATACGACTTTTGAGGGAAATATTGAAGTAAAACATATAGATAATGTCATATATGGAGATATTTTAGTTTTAGATTTTGAAAAGAATAACATAAAAATTTCTGGTAATATTAAATATGATGGGCCTAATGGTGTTTTGTTTACTGATAATATTATGATTGACTTAATAACAAAAAAAATTGATATATTTATGGATAAATCAGATAAAAAAGTCATTATAAATTCAAAAAATTAATGTCAAACATAAAAAAATTCAGAATAACTTCTTATAAAAAAGATAGTGAAATTTTAAGTGTAGAAAAGTTATCTTTAAAATTTGGTAAAAAAATTATACTTGATAACTTTAATTTGAGCTTAAATTCTGGACAAATTTTAGGATTACTCGGACCAAATGGAGTTGGGAAATCAACAATATTTAATTTAATAATTGGTTTAATCAAGCCAGATTATGGATCAATAAAGATCAACTCTCAAACTGTGAATAAATTTCCAATCTATGAGAGAGCATTAAAATTTAAAATTGGGTTTGTCCCTCAAAGTGGAGGTTTTTTTCATAATCTTACAGTTCATGAGAATCTTAAAGCAATATCTGAAATTAGTTTAAAAAATAAAAGTTTTAGAGAAGAAAAAATAAATTCACTTATTTCAAGGTTTGAATTAAATAATGTAATAGATATTAAAGCTAGTTTATTATCTGGAGGTCAAAAAAAAAAGTTAGTGATCGCGCTGGCATTAATTTCAGATCCAAAAATACTTTTACTTGATGAACCTTTTGCTGCATTAGATGTTATGACTATAAAAATGTTACAAAATGTAATTATCAATTTACAAAGTGCTAAGGGAATTTCTATTATACTATGTGATCACCAAGCAAGAGATTTATTAAATTGTGTTGACTCTGCAGCAATCATAAGTAATGGAAAAGTGGTTGCTTCCGGAACGCCTTCAAATTTAATTCAAAATACTGATGCTAAAAATGCATATTTTGGCGACTCATTTAAATTTAATTAAACAAAAATTAAATCATGAGTGAAAAAATCTTAATCAAAAATATTATCAAGCCTTTCAACAAAACAATAGAAATTGAAGGTGATAAAAGCTTATCAATAAGATGGGCATTACTAGCATCTCAAGCAATAGGTAAATCAACATCAACAAATTTACTAAAATCACAGGATGTTTTAAACACTATTGATTGTTTAAGAAAACTTGGTGTAAAAATCATATTAAATAAAGAAAAGTGCGAAATTTTTGGTCTGGGTATTAATGGATTTAATTATAAAAAAAATATTACACTTAATGCTGGAAATTCAGGAACACTTGCAAGATTGATTATGGGGCTATTGGCTCACTCAAAGAGTAAAATTAAAATAATTGGAGACAATAGTTTATCAAAAAGGGATTTTTTAAGGGTGAGTAAACCACTCGAAAAATTTGGAGCAACAATAAAAACAAATTATGGAAAGCTCCCTTTGACTATTCTAGGAAGTAAAAACCCTCGACCAATCAAATATATAGAAGACAGGGGATCTGCCCAATGCAAAAGTGCAATAATGCTTGCTGCGTTAAATACAAAAGGTAAAACAATTATAAAAGCTAAAAAATCTAGAGATCATAGCGAGCTACTTTTTAAATATTTAGGAATTCCAATCAAAGTTAATAAAAAAACTAATCATGATTTAATTACAATAAATGGAAAAACCAAAATAACTTCATTTAATTACAAAATACCCTCGGATATAAGTTCAAGTGCTTTTTTTATAGCGTTAACAGCTTTAACAAAAAATTCAAAATTAAGAATAAAAAACGTCAATGTAAATCCATCAAGAATTGGTTTAATTAAAATTTTAAAAAAAATGGGAGTGAAAATAATATTAAAGAATTTAAAAAATTATAAAGGGGAAAGAATTGCTAATATTCATATTAATAGTGCAAAATCATTAAAAGGAATCAATTGTCCTTCAAATCTTAATAGTAGTGCAATAGATGAGTTTTTAATCATTTTTTTAATTGCAGCAAAAGCTAAAGGGATATCCTACTTTAAAAATCTTTCAGAATTAGATCAAAAAGAGAGTCCTCGCTTGAAATGGGGTTCAAAAATTTTAAATTTAATGGGTATCAAAACTGTGACAACTAAAGACTCTATTAAGATTTTTGGCAATCCAAATTTAAAATTAAATAAGAAAATTATTATCAAGGATTATATGAAAGATCACAGGGTTTTTATGACTAGTGTAATAGCTGCACTATCTTTTGGGGGAAATTGGATTATTCATAATAAAGACTCTATAAATACATCTTTTCCCTCGTTTTTGCGCACAATTAAAACCTTAAAAAATTAAAAATATCGAATTATCTATCCAATATAATTCATTATTTGCTATTGATTTAAATGTTAAATTTATCTAAAAGACCATGTTTTATAAAAAGGAAAAAAGTAAACGAATTTAATGGAAATATATAAAGATTTAACTAACCCAAAATCCCAAGAATTTAATAAGTTACTTAATGATCAGCTTTCCAAGATTAATATTGAAGAAGGAAAAGTAATTGATGGTAAGATAAATAAAATTACTGATAAATTTGTTTTTCTTTTCATAAACGGTCTCAAAAGTGAACCGGTTTTAGACATAAATGAATTAAAAGGTATGGGTTTAACTGATAAAATTAAAGTTGGTGAAACTATTCCTGTTTTACTAGAAAAAATTGAAGATAAAAATGGTGAAGTTTTAGTTTCAGCAAGTAAAGCTCAGAAAATTAAAGGTTGGGATAAGTTGGTGGAAGCTTATGAAAAAAATGAACCAATTATGGGTAAGATTACTTCTAAATGCAAAGGAGGCTGCATAGTTGAACATGTAGATACTGGCTCCCTAATGTTCTTACCTGGTTCACAAATAAACGATAAGCCTATGAAAGATATAGGACATTTAATGAATGTTCCTCTTAAATTTGCATTAATAAAATTAGATAAAATAAGAGGAAACGCATGTGTTTCTAGAAGAGAAATAATTTCATCTGGAAAAAAAGAGGATAAAGCAAAAATAATAGAGAAATATAAAGTTGGAGATATAATTAAAGATGCAGAAGTTAAAAGTTATAGTTCTTTTGGATGTTTTTTTAATGTCAATAACGAGCTTGATGTCTTAGTTCATTTACAAGAAATTTCTTATTCTAGAATAAATCATCCAGATGAATTTTTTAATATTGGTGAAAAGCATGATCTAAAAGTTATATCTGTTGATAAAGAAAAATTACAGGTTGGCTGCTCAGTAAAACAACTTTCTCAAGATCCTTTCGAACATATAGAAAATTATGAACTAAACAAAATCTATAAAGTCAAAGTAGTTAAAATTATGGATTTTGGTGCATTTTGTGAATTAGAACCTGGACTGACAACTTTATTGCACTCTAGTGAATTAAGTTGGACTAAAAAAAACATAACACCAAAAAAAATGTTTAAAATTGGAGATGAAATTGATTGTGTTATAACAGAAATAGATAAAGAAAAAAGAAGAGTATCTTTATCTCATCGATTGACTAAAGAAAATCCATTTGAAGCTTTTGAAAAAAAATATCCTGTAGGAGAAATTGTAGAAGGTGAAGTAGTAAATAAAAATGAATACTCTTTATTCGTAAAAATAGAGAATTTAGATATTGATGCTTTTTTACATTGTAACGATTTGACTTATTTAAATAATAGTGAAGAGGAGCTCAATAAATATAAAAAAGGAGATAAATTAAAAGTAAAAGTTTTAGAAATTAAATCATCAGAACAAAAAATTAGAGTTGGGTTAAAACAAACACAACAAGATCCATTTGATTGGTTTAAGGATAAAAAAATCAACCAAACAATTACTGTTAAGATAATTTCAACTGACAACAAGGGCTTAGTTGTAAGACCAGAGGGGTGCGAAATGGATTTTTTGATAAAAAAAACTCAAATAGCTATTAGTGTAGCAGATGCTCGACCATCAAGATTTACAGGTGGTGAAAGAATTGATTGTGCAATTGCAGAGCTTGATTTCAATAAGAGAAAAGCAACTTTAAGTATTAAGCTTCTTGAGGAAATTGAAAAAAAAGAGGCTTTAGAAAAATATGGATCTGAAGGATCAGGCAAAAACTTGCCTTTTTCATCATTATCAGAGGATCTGAAGAAAAAAGATGAGTCAAAAGAATAATTAAAAAAAAGAAAATTAATTTGGCTATTGTAAAATCAAAGCTCTTAAAACAACTCTCACAAAATTACCCAAATTTTTTAAAAAAAGATCTGGAAAAATTCACAAATATTATTTTAAAAGAAATAAAAAGGACATTAATGAAAGGAGAAAGAGTAGAGCTAAGAGGATTTGGTGTATTTTCAACAAACAAACAAAAAGCAAGAATATCAAGAAACCCAAAAACTGGTGAAAAAGTTCATACTCCGGAAAAAAGAACAATTCACTTTAAAATGTCAAAAGATTTGTTTAATAAATTAAACAATGAAAAAGAATAAAATATTCATAGCTTGTGACAGCACAAATATTCTAAGAATTAAAGAAATAATAAAAAAATCAAAAACTTCAAAATTAAAAGTAGGTTACAAGTTTGGTTTGGAGTTTTTAAATTCAAA
>MDSW01034282.1_pt1 | contig 12611 bp, 13 predicted proteins | sample 811171 | NCBI WGS metagenome assembly MDSW01 (sample SAMN05326641, study PRJNA326480) | marine metagenome | isolation source: seawater | place: Atlantic Ocean: North West | collected 2012
AATTTATTTTCTCTTGCAGCGTTTTCAGCGGGCATACCAAAAGAATCCCAACCCATTGGGTGCAGAACGTTAAAACCATTCATAGATTTATATCTTGCAAGCACATCTCCGATTGCATAATTTCTTACGTGTCCCATATGAATTTTTCCAGAAGGATAAGGAAACATTTCGAGGCAATAAAATTTTTTCCTTTTATTTTTGGTTTTTAAAAGATTTTTCTTTTTGGACCAAAAATCTTGCCATTTTTTATCTACTTTTTGAATGTTTATTGATTCCATTGAATTTTAAGAGCTAAAATTTAATCCTTATTTTTTTCTTTACCGAAGCCTAAAAAACCCTTTTTTTTCTTTTTTTCTTTCTTCTTATTTTTTTTCTCTTTACCCTTTTTCGAATCTCTTTCCATGATAGCTGCTTTTTTTACAATTGCGGTTCTTATTTCATCTTCAAGTTTTGAGGAAATTTTTTTAACTACACAGTCAGTTTTCTGTTTACAAATTTTTCTATGAATAATAATTCTGACACTGTCTGCTCTAACTTCACTTGATAGAAACCTTATTGTAAATTTCAAGGATTCATTCGGTGCTTTGTTGTCCGTGTACCAATCTGTTATAATCATTCCACCTGAGTAATCTACAGTTACAAGTGGCATAAAATCGATTACATCAAAAGCTGCCCTCCACATAGGATTGGAAGTGCTGAATTCATAATTTGTTGAACCACTTTTACCTAGGTTTTTGAGCGATACACCTCTTCCTTCTTCAACGTTCTTTCTGGCCCTTTCTGGCCCTACAGTTGACACATCACGAGTTGAAGCCGGATCCCATCCTCCACATGATGTCAGTAAAAGAGCCGAGGCTAATATTAGAAAAATTGCAAAAGAACTTAAAAAATTTCTCATCTTTCCATTGGTTTATACTCCCTTAATAGCAGAAGTTTAATTGAGATAAAATTTATAGTATTCATAAAACAACTTTTGATAGAATCAGTCAATTAACCTAGATAAATCAAACCTTTTTTAATGTTGCACAAATATCACAAAATATAAAAAAATGCTTTGATAAAGGCTTTTTTCGGGATTTTATAGCCTGTTTTCGACTAAAAATACTCATTAAGTTAAATGTTTAATTTAATAACAATAAAACAAAAAGGAAGAAATATGAACGCTTTGAAAAAAATAGCTATTTCAATCCTTGCATCAGTATTTGTATTTGCAAATGCAAACGCTGGTGAAGTATCAGTATCTGGTACGGCTAAAGCTACATACACAATTATATCTGTGGATGGAAGCCCGAACGACCATGACACTGGTAAAGGATTAGGAGTAGACAACGTATTAGCATTTAAAGCAAATGGAGAACTGGATAACGGTTGGACATGGGCTTACAATGTTGAGAACGATGGTGGAGCTCTAGATGACTCTTCTATTACTATGGGTCTTGGTGGATTAGGTACTGTTATGATTAATATATCTGACGGTGGAATTCAGAAGAACTTTGGTAGTGTAGTTTCAGCTTACGGAGCTGCTCTAGACACAGGTGCTGGTGGTGGTTACGTTGATTCAGCTGACACTGGTGGAATGCACTCACTTAGATATACAACTCCAAGTGGGCTGCCTATGGACGCTGTAGTTAAAATACAGTACGCTCCTTACACTGGTACAGGGGATGACAACGCTCCTAACTCAGCTGGTAAAGCTGACGCAAATGGTAATGAAGATGCAATAGCATACTCATTAGACCTAACTCCAATTGAAGGCTTAAGCCTAGGTGCTTCTTACTTCAACCCAGATGATTCTGCGGTTGCTCAGTCTGAAGAAGGTGGTGCATGGTTTGCAACTTATGATATCGGATCAGTAAGTCTTGGATATGGTAAGTCGTTCTATGCTACTTCTCTTGACACAGGTACAGCTGACTCAGTTGAGTCTTATGACAACACTATGATGTCAATTGCGTTTAACGTAAATGACGACCTGTCAATCTCATACGAAGATACTAATTCTACAAGAGGTAAGAAAACTACTGGAGACACAGATATGGATGTAACATCTATACAAGCTTCTTACACTGTTGCTGGAATGACATTGTCACTTTCTAACGATGAATTTGAGAATGAAAACTATGCTGTTGGCGACAAGATGAAAGAAACCATCTTTGCGATGTCAATTGCGTTTTAATTAGTTTTAAAAACTTATTTTAAAAAAGCCGGCGAATTATCGCCGGCTTTTTTTTTACTTCGGACAATAATGCAATACCTTGGCAATTAAGTATTTTTAGTCTCATTAAATTATTTGACTTTATTCCTCCTAACGCAATAAAATAATTATCATTGTTTTTTGTTAAAAGATTAAATTTTGTTATTCCGTAAAAAGATTTTTTATTTTTGTAATCTGTTTCAAAAAGCCTTGATAAAATAACCTTTCTGCACCCCTGTTTTTTTTTAATGTGTATCTCTTTAAAGTTATGGGCAGAACCTATGATTTCAAACTTTTTTCCTTTATTATAATTTTTGTTTAATAATTTTTTATTGTGAGAAGACAGATAAATACCGTTTGCTCCAGTTTTCAGAGCTAAAGAGATATCATTTGCTATATAAAATTTGATATTTTTTTTTTTACAAAGCTTTATAAACTTAACTAAAGTATCAATTTTTTCTTCTTCTGAATTGTTCCTGTAAATTAGGTTGAATTTGTCCCTTGTTTTAATAAAATTTAAGTTAATTGACCTTAAATTTTCTACATAAATGTAGTATTCATTTTTTTTAATAAACATTTTATGAGCATTGTATTAGAAAGATTTAATAAAATTCAAGCCGATATTTCGGAACACACAGCTAATTTAAAAAATTTCACTAAAATTATTGCTGTTACTAAAACCTTTCCAATCGATCATATTAAACCCTTGGTTGACCAGGGACATATTCATTTTGGTGAGAATAAGGTTCAAGAAGCAGAAAAAAAATGGAAACTTATAAAAAATGAAAATCAAGAATTAAAACTTCATATGCTCGGAAAACTTCAAACTAATAAAGTAAAAAAAGCTGTTTCAATTTTTGACTATATTCATTCACTTGATAGTAAAAAATTGGCAGATATTTTAAGTAAAAGTGAAACAGAAAGTGGAAAGAAATTGTCCTACTTTATCCAAGTTAATTTTTCGAATGAAAAACAAAAATCAGGTATACCAGCCCCTGAAGCACTACAATTTTATGAGTATTGTAAAAATATAACTCATTTAAATATAGTTGGAGTTATGTGTTTTCCTCCGTTTGATTTAGATCCCACAAAATTTTTCAAAGAGGCATTTGAATTAAATAATAAACTTGGCCTTAATGAACTTAGCATGGGCATGTCTAACGATTATTTAAAAGCTATCAAGTTTGGAAGTACCTTCGTTAGAATTGGAAGTGCTATTTTTGGTGAAAGAAAAATTTAGTTTATTATAATCCTAGTTTTTTTTTGTATCATGGGCAGAATTTTCAGAAAATCTTTTTTCTTGATCGCCACACAACCTTTTGTGGGATTGAATTTTTTATCTGTTATATGTAAAAAAATTGCACTTCCTTTGTTACGGACAATTGGATTTCTATTATAGTCCATTACAAGCAAAAGATCATAGAATCTTTTTCTTAAAAAAAGCTTTTCTGCTTTGCAAGCAAATGGAAATTTAATTAGTTTGTTATATTTCTTTGAACTCGAATCATCACACCAACCCATGTTTTTTTTTATTATTTTTTTGGGAATATTAGCTTTTAAATGCTTAATCCGATCTTTCCTGTAAAACAAAGATTCAAATCTAAATTTTCCAGCAGGTGTGCAAAAGTCTCCTTCTTTTTTATTTTTAGAAATCCCCCTTTTACCTATGGCACATTTTATCTTATAATGAGCGAAGTATAAAAATTTATTTTTTAAAAAAATATGCATAAAAATTCTTATAAAATTAAAGCTGCTTTCTTGTGTAATAAAAATTTTAGCAATTCAATAAACGAATTAAAACCCTTTTTAGGTTTTGATTTAAATGAAATTCAAGCAGAAAAAGAGCCAAATTCAATTAATATAGAAAATGAGGTTTTGATAACCGATTCTATGCATGCCCAGAAGATTCCTTTTGAGAAAATTAATATTCCTACAATTTTAGTGCTAAAGCAAAATGAAAAAAAATCTCCAAAAAACAAGTTCGATCTTACGGTCAAACTACCGTTAGATATTGTTCAATTTAATCGTACAGTTATAGATCTGTCACAAAAATATAAATTTGATCAAAATTCTGTAATAAAAGTAAAAGAATATATTTTAGATAAAAATACAAGATTTCTAAAACAAAAAGAAAATTCTGTAAAAATAACAGAAAAGGAAATGCATTTTATTGAAGAATTAAATAATTCTTCAAAGCCTTTAACAAAAGACTATATATTGAAGAACATTTGGGGGTATTCGTCAGACACCGATACTCATACAATCGAAACTCATATTTATAGATTAAGACAAAAAATTAAAAATAATTTTGGTGATAAAAATTTTATTAAATATACAAAAGAAGGCTATTTACTTTGAAAAAAAGAAATATTTTTGCAAAAGAGTTGTATTCAAAAAAATATCATAAAAGAGTTGTTAAACCAAAAAAAGGTAAAGGAAGTTATAATAGAAAGAAATTTAAGAAAGCCTAGCTCCAATTTTTTCAATTATTTTTGAGGACATTTCGGTACCTTTTTGTAGACTTGCCTTTAACGACAAATTATTTATATAGCCATGCAAAAACCCTGAAGCAAAAAGATCACCAGCACCTGTCAAATCAACAATTTTTAAGTTTTTTTGAGTATCACATTCAATTACTTCATTTTTATTTATTGCTATACTGCCCTTTTCACCACGAGTTATAACTATTAATTTTTTAAGATTCTTTCCAAAAGAGATTACTTCGTCAAAATTTTTAGCGCTAATTAAAGACAAAACTTCTTGTTCATTTGCGAATGTAATATCCAATCTATTTTTTACTAAATCTAAAAAGTCAGTTTTGTGTCTATCAACACAAAATTGATCAGACAAAGACATCGCAATTTTATTTGAGTTCTGAATGGCTTTTTCAAATGCTTTTTTTGGACCGCCTTCGTCCCAAAGATATCCTTCCAAGAAAGTTATTTTACTTTTTTTTACGGCACTAATATCAACATCATTCTCATTAATTTTTCCTGCGATTCCTAAAAAAGTACACATTGTTCTTTCCGAGTCCGGAGTTATTAAAATTAAACAAGTTCCAGTAGGTAACTCCTCTTTTTTTTTGGAGTAAAAGTATTGGACTTTTTCTTTTTTGAGACCTTCTTCATATTTATCTCCCAAATCATCCTTATTAATCTTACCTATAAAACCAACGCTATTACCTAGTTGCGCAAGGCCTACAATGGAATTTGCAACAGATCCTCCTGAGATAGTTTCTTCAATTTTTAAATTAGATAATAATTTTTTAAATTCGATTTCATCAACCAATTTCATGGTGCTTTTAGTAAGATTATTTTTAACCAAGAACTCATCATCCACTTTTGAAATAACATCCACTATTGCATTTCCCATTCCTAGAATTTTCATATTAAGCTTTCCTTGTTTTAACTGGTCTTTTTCGGTCAGGATAACAAGCGGTACAGATTTTACAAGTTAGACCATAACATTCTCTTGCTCCACAGTACTCTCTTCCATAATAAATTATTTGTAGATGTAGTTTATTCCAAGATTTTTTAGGAAATAATCTTTTTAAATCCCTTTCGGTTTGAACAACATTTTTGCCATTAGTTAAACCCCATCTTTGTGCCAAGCGATGTATATGAGTGTCCACGGGAAAAGCGGGAAATCCGAATCCCTGAGACATTACAACACTTGCTGTTTTGTGACCTACACCTTGTAATTTTTCAAGATCTTCAAAATTTCTTGGTACCTTTCCATTGTGTTTTTCCACTAGTTGTTTTGAAAGCAAATATACACTTTTAGCTTTGTTTCTAAAAAAACCTAAGCTCTTTATTAACTTTTCGATTTTTTTTCTTCCTAACTTTATAAAATGCTCTGGTTTATAATATTTTGGATATATATTTTTAGTTGCTTTGTTTACGTTAATATCTGTGGTTTGTGCAGACAAGGCTACAGAGATCAATAAAGTAAATATGTTTTTATGTTTTAGTGGAATGGGGGCTTTAGGATAAATCTGATTAAGAAGTTTTAATATTATTTTGGCTTTCTTGTTTGGATTCATTGTTTTAAATTTATTTAAAATTTAAAACATTTCTCATTGAGTATAAACCTGGTTTTTTATTAATTAACCATTTTGCTGCAGTCAAGGCGCCTTCCGAGTATAAAGTTCTATCAAAAGCTTCATGATTTAAGGTGATTATTTCTTTTCCACTTGAGAATTTTACCTCATGTTCCCCAATAGTTTTGCCTTTTCTGATAGAGTTAAAATTAATTTTCTTTCCGTAAGGAAAAGAGTTTTTATTAAAATACTTTTTTCCTATAATTTTACTTAAATCTTTATTTTTTCCTAACGCTATACCTCTTCCAAGCATTAAAGCGGTACCCGAAGGATGATCTTTTTTATGTCTATGATGTACCTCAAAAATTTTGCTTAAAAAATTATTTCCAAGTGATTTTGATGCAATCTCTGTTAAATAAACAAGCAAATTTACACCAAGACTCATGTTTCCTGCTTTAAGTATGGGTATTTTTTTAGAATATTTTTTTATCAATTTTTCTTCTTTTTTAGAAAAACCCGTTGTTCCAATAACTACTCTTTTTTTTAATTTTGAAGCAATTTTAAGCACTTCCAGAGTACATTTCGGAACTGTAAAATCTATAATCACGCTTGCATTTTTAAATGCATTTTTTGAATTTAATTTAGGCTTTAAACCCGATACTTTTTTATTAATAATTCTGTTTTCTGTAACAGAAACAAGTTTAAAATTTTTGGCAATTTTAGAAGACTTAATGAGTTGTTGACCCATTCTTCCAAGACATCCAGTAATAGCTAAGTTAATCTTTTTCATCAATTTTTCCAGAATTTTTTAGCCTTGTCAAAGAAAGTTTTAATTAATGGATTTGATTTGGTGTCTTCCAAGGTCTTGAATTCTGAAAGAAGTTCTTTTTGTCTTTTAGTCAAGGATGTTGGCACCTCAGTTATAATTCTGATGTATAAATCCCCAGATATGTTTCTTCTCAAAATAGGCATACCTTTTCCTCTAAGTCTTAACTGTTTTCCGCTTTGTGTTCCAGATGGAATTTTAATTTTTGTTTTTCCACCATCAATCGAGGGTACTTCGACCGTTGTTCCCAAAGTTGCATCAGCAATAGAAATTGGTAATTCATAATAAAGATTTTCTTCTGATCTCTTAAAAATACTATGAGGCTCTACTGAAACAAATAAATACAGATCACCATTACTCCCGCCTTTGCTACCAGCCTCACCTTTTCCCGCTAATCTTATCCTAGTTCCGTCATCAACCCCTTTAGGAATTTTTACCGAAACTGATTCGTTAGACTGTGTTTTTCCTATTCCACTACAGTTATTACATGGGTTTGTTATTTTTTCTCCTTCACCACTGCACCGAGGACAAGTTTGTTGTATAGTGAAAAATCCTTGGCTTGATCTTACCTTTCCTTGCCCACCACAATAACCGCATGCCGAAGGTTTTGAACCTGGTTTGGCGCCATTTCCGGAACAAGTTTTACATTTTTTGTAAGTTGTATAATTTATTTTTTTTTCAGTACCGGCGAATGCATCGTTTAAATCTATCGAGACATCATATCTCAGATCGCTACCTCTGTTATTTGATCTTCTTCTTGATTGTCTAGAAGAGCTAAATCCAAAATCACCCAAATCTCCAAAAACATCTTCAAAAATATCCGAAAAGGACGAAGAAAAATCAAAGTTACCGAAACCTCCTTGCCCACCTGCTCCTTGAAAGGCTGCGTGACCAAATTGATCATAATTAGCTTTTCTTTTATCATCAGATAGTACGTGATAAGCTTCACTTGCTTCCTTAAATTTTTCTTCAGAACCTTTATCACCTTTATTTTTATCGGGATGATATTTAAGTGCTAGTTTTCTGTAAGCTTTTTTGATTTCGTCTTTTTTGGCTGATTTGTCTACACCTAAGACTTCGTAATAATCTCTTTTTGACATAAGAAGTTTTACTCCTACTAATTAGTCTTAGGCTCTTTTTTCTTTATCTTCTTTTGCGTCTACAACTTCTGCATCAACAACATTATCTTTTTCTTTACCATCACCTTTGGCATCTTTACTATTAGGAGTCTTGCCATCAGATTTTTGCTGACTCTTATAAACTGCTTCTCCTAATTTCATTGAAGCCTGAATTAAAGCTTGAGTTTTTTTCTTCACTTCTTCGGTGTCCGTTCCTTTCAAAGCATTTCTAAGATCTGAAATTGCTGTTTCTATAGATTTTTTCTCAGATTCACTTATTTTAGAGCCGTGTTCTTTAAGATTTTTTTCAGTAGCATGAATTATAGTATCAGCTTGATTTCTTGAATCTACCGATTCCCTTTTTTTCTTATCCGATTCTTTGTTTGCTTCAGCGTCTTTAACCATATTTTTGATTTCATCCTCAGATAATCCACCAGATGCTTGGATCTGAATTTTTTGTTCCTTGCCTGTGCCTTTGTCTTTGGCAGATACGTTCACAATACCGTTCGCATCTATGTCGAAAGTTACCTCAATTTGAGGAACACCTCTTGGTGCAGGAGTTATTCCTACAAGTTCAAAATTACCTAAAATTTTATTGTCCGCTGACATCTCTCTTTCACCTTGCAGCACTCTTATCGATACAGCAGGCTGATTATCCTCAGCGGTTGAAAAGATCTGACTTTTTTTGGTTGGTATAGTTGTATTTTTATCAATCAACTTAGTAGAAACTCCACCAAGTGTTTCTATACCAAGCGATAAAGGAGTTACGTCTAAGAGCAGTACATCCTTCACATCACCTTGTAAAACGCCAGCTTGAATAGCAGCACCCATTGCCACAACTTCATCAGGGTTAACACTTTTGTTAGGAGTTTTTCCAAAAAAGTTTTTAACTGTTTCAACAATTTTTGGCATTCTTGTCATTCCGCCAACGAGAACTACCTCATTAATTTCAGCTGCTGAAAAACCAGAATCTTTTAGCGCTGTTTTGCATGGTTCAAGAGTTCTTTCTATCAAATTTTCCACTAACGCCTCAAGTTTAGCTCTAGTAAATTTAAGGTTGATATGTTTTGGTCCCGTTTTATCAGCTGTAATAAAAGGAAGATTAATTTCAGTTTGTGTTGCGGCAGATAATTCTATTTTAGCTTTTTCTGCTGCTTCCTTTAATCTTTGTAATGCCAGTTTGTCTGCTTTTAGATCAATTCCATTATCTTTTTTAAACTCTGATACCAAATAATCTACGATAGTATCATCAAAATCCTCACCACCTAAAAAAGTATCTCCGTTTGTAGATTTTACTTCAAAAACACCATCGCCAATTTCTAAGATTGATACATCGAATGTACCACCTCCTAAATCATAAACAGCAATTTTTTTTCCGCCTTTTTTATCTAGGCCATATGCTAATGAAGCAGCAGTTGGTTCGTTGATAATTCTTAAAACTTCTAGGCCAGCTATTTTCCCAGCATCTTTTGTTGCTTGTCTTTGGGCATCATTAAAATATGCCGGCACTGTTATTACAGCTTTAGTAACTGGTTGGCCCAAATATTTTTCAGCTGTCTCTTTCATTTTTTGAAGAATAAAAGCTGATATTTGTGATGGAGAATATTTTTTACCTTTCGTTTCTATCCATGCATCATTCTTTTCTGATTTAACTATTTTGAAAGGGACCTTTTCGATGTCTTTTTTTACAGATTGATCATCAAAAGTTCTTCCTATTAATCTTTTGGCTGCAAAAATAGTATTTTCAGGATTTGTTACAGCCTGTCTTTTTGCAGGTTGACCTACTAATCTTTCTTCTTTGTCAAGAAAAGCAACCACAGAAGGAGTGGTTCTTTGTCCTTCAGCGTTTTCAATAACTTTGGCTTGTTTGCCCTCCATTATTGCTACGCAGGAATTTGTCGTACCCAAATCTATTCCAATTACTCTACTCATTATGCTTGATATATGGGTGTTATTTTTATTTCTACAAGGCCAAATTTATGTATTTTTTTCATTTTTACCCTTATTTTTTTGGTTATTTTTCACAATTTTTTTTGATACGGCAACCATGGATGGTCTAAGAAGTCTTTCTCCAAACATATACCCAGCTTGTATTTCTTGCACAATAGTTCCCGGATCCACTTTATCGTCTTCTATTTCTGTCATGGCTTGATGAAAGTTAGGATCAAATTTTTTATTTAGCGAATCAATTTTTTCTATTTTGTTTTTTTTAAAAATTGACAACAAATCTTTTTCGATAATCTCTAGGTTTTTTAAAAATTTATTTAAGTCTTTGTTATTTTTTAGGGCGGGATCATTTTTGATTGAAATATGGGCCCTTTGTAGATTATCTAATATTGATAAATTTTCTCTAGCAAAATTAAATCCACCGAAATCTATTGCTTCTTTTATTTCTTTTTGGAATCTATTGCGCTGGTTTTCTAATTCTGCAAGCGATCTAAGCAGCTTGTCTTCTGTACTTTTGAGCTTATTTTCAATACTTTCCTCTTTTTTTGTCTCTTTCTCTTTTGACTCTTTGTCTGCTTTATCTTGGTCATTTAAATTGCTCATATTTTCTATATAGTGACAAAATATCTGATTTCTAGTGTTATATGAAAAAAATTAATGAGATTTTAATTGGAAGCAATAATAAGGGAAAGTTCAAAGAAATTAGCGATCTTTTGCCAGAAAAAATAAAAAAAATCTCTCCCAAACAACTCAATATTAGTAGTCCTGAAGAAAGCGGAAAAACTTTTATTGAAAATTCTGAAATAAAAGCTAATTTTTTTTCTGAAAAATCAAAAATGGTTACAATTTCCGACGACTCAGGTTTGGAAGTCAGTTGTTTAGACGGTATACCAGGTATTTTTTCTTCCAGATGGGCAGATGAATATGAGGGGTTTGATGGTGCAATGTCAGAAATTTTAAAAAGAATTAACAAAATTAATCAAAACAAAGAATTGAAAAATACCAAGGCGAGATTTGTTTGTGCTTTGACAATAAAATGGCCAGATGGAAAAAAAATTTCTGAGATAGGTATCATAGAAGGAAATATAACTTCAAAAAAAGGTAAAAATGGATTTGGTTATGATCCAATATTTGTTCCGCAGGGTTATTCAAAGACTTTTGGGGAAATGAACTATAAAGAGAAGTTATCAATGGACCACAGATTTTTTGCTTACAAGAAATTAGAAAAAAAAATTAAAGATTGCTTTTGACAAAAGCATTATTATTTAAATTATAAATACTAAGTTTTTGTATTACTTTATTTTCTGATATTTTAAATTTTCCAATTTTGCCTTTGATTTCATTTTTCATGTTAAAATCCTTAGTTGAATTAATTTTAATATTTTTTTTCCAAAAATAGTATACAAGACCAACAGAGTCGTAAGATAATATAGTTATATCGCTGGGTTTATAATCATAAAATTCATGAAATTTTTTTCTAAATTTTTCTAGATTTTTTAAATCAATTGATGGAAAATAAAAATTTTTAACTGAGCTTTCTTTCAATATGTTATCATCAAACCACTGATTTGCTGCTATTATTAAAACATCTTGTTCTAAAACATCAGTGTAAGCAAGAGATGTTAGTATACTTTTCAATCCGCTTCCAAAATCTATTATTATAATGGAGTCAAAATTTACTTTTCCAAGAGTGTGTTTTTGTTTTAGCATATTTAACTCTTTCAAGTCTTTATTTAGATCCGATTTTTCTAATTTTTTTATTCTAGACTCTAAGTTTATTTTTCTTTGTTTATAATTTGTTAGTTTTTCTATTTGACTGGTTAGTTTTTTTGGATCTTTACTATATTTAAAAAATTTTTTGTTTTTAAAGTTAATTAAATTCAAATTTTTTTCTACATGTTTTGCGTAACTGTTGTCGGGGTATAAAATTACTGTCTTTTTTTTTTTATTTTTTTCTATAAATTTTTTTATTGCTATTAATTGAGATTCTAAATTTATACCCATCATAATTACGTTATTTTTAAAATTTGAATCAATATTAGAAAGCGATAAAAAAATTAAATCATCGAAGTTATTTAATTCTTTTATAAACGTTGAGTCCGTAGGGCCTATTATGATTTTAATTCCTTCACTTCTAAACTCTTCACAAGATTTAAGAATTTTTTTCTTATTTGAACCAGAGTCTTTCGGATAAATTTTAATTGATTTGTCACCAATATCATGCAAGGCTAGGTTAACTGAGTATAAAACTTTTTCTCCTAAATCTTTGAATTCACCAGAAAAAGGAGCCAAAACTCCTATTTTAAGAAGATTATCATCCTTGTTTTCGATTGAAAAAACATAAGTGTTAAAAGAAATTAATAAATAAGATAAAATTATACTAAAAAGATTTTTCATATTTTATGAGCAATTTTCTACAAGGTTTATACATTGTTTCAACACCAATAGGTAATTTAGAAGATATTACATTAAGAGCTTTAAATGTATTAA
>MDSW01037070.1_pt1 | contig 12609 bp, 4 predicted proteins | sample 811171 | NCBI WGS metagenome assembly MDSW01 (sample SAMN05326641, study PRJNA326480) | marine metagenome | isolation source: seawater | place: Atlantic Ocean: North West | collected 2012
GGCTGTACCCGATGATCGTTTGATTCTAATTATACTAGCCATTTCAGAAATTTCCTCCGTTGATGTCTAAATTCTGTGCTGTTCCAGGCGTTAATTCTAAAGTCGCATCAAATTTGTTTGTAGTACCATTAAAAACAAGAACCATTCCATTCTGGAGTGTCCCTGCTATATTCACATCACTTAATTCTGCTAATGATAGGGTTTGAGCACCAGCTAGTGATGAAATCACCTTTGTGGCACTTTGTCGTCCTACTCTGACTTTTATATCTGCCATCTAAAAAATGTGTATTCAGATCTAAAAAGTATTTATATTTACTAAGACGTTATCTTTGACGTAAGATCTCTTAACATAGATTTAAGAGTCTCAATCTCATCTTTCATAGCATCAATCTCTGCTTTTTTAATACTATTTCTCTTTTTATCTTTAAGATAATTTTGATATGCTGTATTATCGCAATTAATAATAGCACCCGTGCTTTCATCACGAAACAGATTTTTATGACCTTCTACTGGTATCATTATGCTAATGCGATTGCTCTAAAGTCTCTTAAACTTATTGGAACAGATTCATTAGTTGAAGACATGACAATTTTAATCTTAAATCCATTAAACTCTTCTAAATCATCTATCGAGAATTGATACTCAGAAAATTCACCTATACTATTTGCAGCAACAAAAGCATCAGGTCTTCCATCATTATCTGCAACATCAATTACGTCATTTCCAAATCCATCACCTGTTGTATCATTTAAATTCTTATATCCAGGAAATGGTCTGTATGTTTGATCTACTTCACTAGAATCAAAACTGAATAGACGATAAAATACTCTGAAATCTGCTTCTGGTTGTCTACTTGCTGCAACGAGCACCTTAAGAGATGTGGCAGGATTTTTCAATGTTACAAGTTTAGATATGAATACTGAACCGTGAGGATCATCTCTCAATGCTCTAGGTCTTTCATCTGTTGCATAATTCTCAGCACCAACTGGATTGTTTATTTTATTCCTACCTAGAATGAATGTTGCATTTTTAGTATCCAAAACAGGTGATAAATTAGTGTCAGTTGTTGACATATCAACATTTAGAGTTAGTGATTTATTTTTTGGTAGATTTGTCAATCTTTCACTTTCATTTTTAACAGATGCAACGAGTCTTGGAGTTGGGAAGAATGTTGCTTCATTTAGAGTAACTGGTTCAAAACCTTGATCTAAGAATGAAATTTCACTACCTCCTGAACTTGTACCACTAACTGTTCTTACACTAGCATTAACATTTGTTGATTTGCCAGGTGTAATAGCATTAAATTGAGGAATCATTGAACTGAACTGATGGTTTTGTGATATCTGAACATTGTTCCCTCCAAATGCTTTATCATTTGTAAAACAAATTAAAGTATCACCTGATCTATTATTTGCTAAATTACCAACATCAACTTTTAAGAAATAACTATCAACAGTATCATCAAATTGTGATTCAATATCAAACGAGGTGTTGATACCTGTTAAAGCTATACCACCTGCTTCGTAAGTTTGTATATCTGAACCAACATCATGTGATACAGGTGTCGTGCCAAATTGACCTCTAACAATTGTTAGTTTTCCGCTACCAACTGTGTATGATACAATTTCATTTCCAATTAAAGCTTCACCAATAGATGTGGTAATACCATTAAAATTAGCAAATGGTGATGTATTAGCAATTTCAACAGTCGTTGTATCTGATTCGAGTGCTGATGTAGTTTTTATCTTTAAAGTATCTGGTCTAACATTTTTAATTTCAACTTTATTATTTCCACCATGATGAGCGTGATTGAATTGAGAAACTTCAATTACATCACCTGTATTTTTTGGTCCATTTACTGTAGAACCAGTAACTTGTGCATTAGAAAGTGTTGATTTTGTAGTGTTGTTACTTGAATATTTTACAAGTTGGCGACCAGTTGTGAATTGAGATCCTTGAACATCAGTTAGGAATATGGAATCAAAAGTAGTTCCAATAGATGCAATCGAGAATTTAAATCCAATACCTGTAGTTACCTGAGAACTACTATTATCAATAGTTATTACATCACCTACTTGATAACCAGAACCAGCAGTATTGACAGCAACAGTATCTACAGCATCACCAGACAAAGTTATATCCACTGTTAATCCAGTTCCACTTCCTATAATATTTGTTGTTGGAACATTAGTTGTAGCACTAAGTGCATATCCACTTCCATCAGTAATCTTTGTAACACCAGTAACACTTGATCCTTGACCTTCAACAATACCTGTTATTGAAGCATCTTCTGGCACAGTACTGCCAAGAGCATCTGCTTGTGATATCTTTTGACCGATTCCCAAATTAGCATCGGTACAATCACTACCACTTACATTAACCTTTAATTTTCTTGGTAGTGAGCGAATTGGATTATCAGATAGTAGTTGAGTATTCAAGTTACCTGGATTAATTGGTGTATTATAGAAAGTAGTAGTTCCAGAAGTTACAAATGATGCTTTACGTAACTTGAAAGTTAAATCTTCATATTGACTTGGAGTCCAAATAGTACCATTTTGTGATTTAAATAAACTTCCACCAATGTATTGTTTTGATACAACTACATCTTCAACATCAGGAAGTACTGTTGATCTTACAGTTTTTTCACCCATACGAGCAACCCACATTTCATACAAGTCTGATGCAGGTGATAAAAATACGATTGCATATTCTTTATCTGGTTCCAGATAAACAGGAGATGGGAAACTGATTGTGGTAGGAATTGATGCGTCGTTAGATATATTAACTTGATTTGGATTTAACGCTACCTGAGTATAGTTCTGAACAAGGAATTCAGTTGGTGTACCAAGTTCCATATGTCTAAGTTCTACAAACACTTTAGCATTTGGATCCTTAGAAGCAAAGTATACATCAAATGATGTTAAGAATGCTCCTGTTTCATCAACTCTAAATGATTGAGCTAATGGGTCTCTATGAGGTGCTTTAACAAATTTTGTACCTATTACAGCTGTATTAACGTTAATCCTCTCAGTTACTTCATTACGTCTCTGTGGGGGTGCTGCAGGGTTTCTAATCTGCACGTTATTGTTTGTTTGTGTAATGATAGTCCCAGTGCCTGTAAAGACTCCTGAAGCGTCACTAGCGAGTGCTGTGGAACCTGGTATTTGTATTACACCCTCTGTAGCAGCAGTTATTCTAAAGGTTTTTGCACCAGATCTAAAGAGGTTTGGTGGTTTAGGTTCTACATTCGCATCTCTAAAGAAGAATGCACCAACTATATCACCCCAATTATCAGATATTAAATCAATGCTAGTAATCTTGGCAACTGCACCACTAGTTTCACCAATTATCGTTGCACCTTTGACAGCATATCCATAATAATCTTCCTCACTCGCTAATGCAGATACATCAATATTGAGTAATCTTGACGTTGCAGAATATGTTGATGCAGGTGCTGGTCTTGTGGAATCATAAGGATCAACAGAATAATCTTCAACACTAATAGATGGTACTCCTAATCCTGCACTAACATCTGGTCTTGAACTATCACCAAATTTATGGTTTGGTCTTTGAATTCTAACATATCCTATTTCTGGTTCATCACCTAAAGTGACTAATTCTATCCTTGCATTCTCAAAAATTGTAAATGAACCAGAAACCATTTCAATTTCTATTAATTTTGGAACAATATCAGGTGTTTGACTATCAAGATAATGGAAATGTTTTGTAGATGGTTTAAGACCATTTGCTGAGAAATATACATTTCGAGATCTCATGTAAGGATCTGTTTTACTATCAGTTTTCGTGCTTTCTACATAATCTTTTTCTTCTGCTACACCTGTCAAAGTATTTGTGAATTGTGTTTCGACACGGAGTCTTTGAGTAGTGGTTTGTACAGTGTCTATTTTTATTTGAGGATACATGTCAGTGTGTATCTCATTTATTTGTATATCTTCACTTGCTACAGTAGTTGAAACAACATTTGCCTGTTCAGCCCAAGTATTACCTGTTGATTCAATTCTAAAGTTATCCACATAAACGGTTCTTGACCAGTTGTCATTTGGTGGATCTAAAAGTATACCACCAGCAAATGTAATAACATTAAATGGGTTTACGTTTTCTACTCTCGTTGCTTGTGGTTGATTTATCCAATCAATTTCAGTGTAATCGAGAGTTATTAAATCACCTGTTTTTTTACAGTTTGTATCGAGTAATTGTAAATTAGAATTTAAATCTGCAGCTGCAAGATCAATATTTGGATTTAATGCAAGTTCTGCTCTCATAGACCAAAAATCAACTGCACTTATCAATTCTCTAGTTTCTACATTAACATCACATCTAGAACCTCCATCACGACTAAAATCAATGAAACTTCTATTTTTAAAGTTATTAACTACAAAACCTGTCTTGAATCTATTGAGTCCATCAGCATCTTTTACTTCAAGAGTTTTAGTGTCTAATTCCAAGGCAGTTAATGAAGTGAATTCTTCTAAATTTTGTATTCTCTTCTCTAACGCACCAATATCTCTCATCGTAAAACGACGATTATCAAACATCCTTATTCTAGGTTCTTTGACAACATCATACAAATATGGAGGTAATGTAATCTGAGCAACTTCCATTGCATTACCAACTTCTGTAGGAGGGGCAGGATTTTCAGATGATACTCCCTTGATTAATTTTACCTGTTCATATTCATTAATAACAAGTTTATCAATACGAGGAAGATAGAAACCATATCCAATGATAGAACTTTCGTTAGGTGTAATTACGAAGGGATTTGATTCTTCAAATTCACGACTAGAAAATGCAAAGGGTGATGCATTAGTTGCAGTAAAAGGTTTAACTCTTGGTCTTAAATCTAAAATATCAGTTGCTCTATCGCCAGTTATGTATGGTATATCTCTTGAATACCTATCAGAGGTAAATGAATTTACTGAAAATAAATCACCTTTGTTTCCTGATGGCACTTCATATTGATCAAATATAATTAATAATCTTTTTGCAGGAGTGGCAGTTCTTTCTTTTCGTACAATCCTCGAATAATCTGATAATTGTTTGGTATGTCCTCTGTTTAGTAGATAATTATTCGTTCTGTCAACAAAATTTCCATTTATAATTTGTTGTATATTTGCATTAATAGATGATTCCTTAAAGGTTACGGATTCATTTTCAATAAATCTATTTGCATTTAAATAAACAAAACCTATCGCATTAGAACTTTTTTCGATAATTTGTCCAATAGCTCTACTTTCTTCTCCAACAATTTTTTCACCTATTACTGCTGATGTGTCTAAACTTAAACCAGATACAAATACTAAATTGTCTAATACTGGTTTATTAACAGTTTTTGATTCATAAACCGCAATTATCTTATTAACATCAGGAACATTAAGAGAAATTTCTTCATCTTCAACTCTCAAACCATAAGCATCACTCTGAGTTAAATTACCATTTGTTGATAGTCCAACTGTTCTTGTTACCTCAAGTTGTTTACTTCTGACATAATTTTTTGACTTACTAGTAACTCCTACCTTTTTAAGAGTTACATTAAGTGTGCAAGCAGTGCTATTATTCGTTAATCCTGAAAATGCTATGTCATTACCATCATTAGTTATTGTAACTTTATCAGATGATAGGGGTTCAACAGAACCATCATTGTAAGTTAATGTATATTTTTCAGCATCAAATGGTTCAAAGAATACACTAGTAATTCCTGCATTTACATTAAAAGCATCACTTGATGTAAGTGATAATGTACCAGAAGCACTAGTAGATTTACCTGTTATTTGAGTGCTAATTACTAAATTAGAATTAGAAGAATTAAGATTTGCTATATTTCGTCTAGGTAATTTAGTATACAATCCAGAATCATCAATATTTGATATAAATGGCACTCTTACTCTAAAAACTCCAGTCGTTGTACCCGCACCCGTGGGCACGACAGCACCTTTGTTCACACCAGTTACATCTGCAATTTCATTTAAGGTAAGTGTTTTACCATCAGGACTTATGTTAGTTACACGATTAAATACTGGATCTGTATATCCACCGTGACTATAAGAAATAATTGCATCTGTTGTAACTCCAACTTTTCCTGCAAAATTTCTACCAGGAATAGTTGCAGTGTTAACAGTAGAAGATGATGGATCTGATATTACATTTAATTGATCTGCTGGTGAAAAACCAGGTAATACACGATCATATAAAACAGAATCTGCTATAAAATCTGTAGGAATACTACCTCCAGTAATTGAAGTACTATCCTGATAAACTGATTTTATATCAAATACATTATATGCATTAATTTTTACGATAGATGATTTATTATCGGTTGTTTTTTCATTGTATATTAATTTTTCTCCAACAATAAATGTACCTGTAGTTGAAGATATATTAATTTCATCTGCAGCAGAAGTACCTGAAACTTCTGCCAAATATCCTATAGCACCACTAGATAATCCTCTAACTCTAGTTCCTTTAGGTTGAGATGAAACTATATTTGTTATTTTAAGAGTTGTATATGTTTGAACATCATACAAATGTAAATCAAACTCTGTTGATGCATCGCCATACGCAGAATCTGTCACTCCAAATGAATATACTCTTGCTTGCCCTACTTTAACTCCAGTTCCTGCTGTTGTACTTGCACCTCTCCTTTGGTTATAAAGTTCAACAATATTTGTATCAGTTCCACCTATATTAATGAATGGAGTTCCAAATACATTATTAACTCTTAGTAAACTACCCATACTAAATGGAATTGATGCAGAGGGTACATCTTTAACGTCTCTTGGTTTATCAACGTCTAAAACAGTTGTACCTTTCAGATAAACATCAAATCCTTTGACATATGCTTTACCTGGTGATAATTTGACACACATAGTGTCTTCTGAAGGTTTATTTCCTTCATCAGTTAATTGATTTTCAGTATATAACCCACCTGAATTGATTTCATCATTAAGTGAATTTTGTAAATTAACACGGAATGGTTCTACAGCATAATTACCAGATTCATCATAAGTTCTCTTTGCAAAATATTTTTTAATCTCTGAATATACAGATGTATTTTGTATTTTTTTAGGTTCACCTTGTCTAATTCTGTACAACTCTACAAAACTAGTATCATTATAGTCTTCTAATGATTTTTTTGTTAACTTAACTGTTATCTTAAATCGATCTGCACCTGGTGCAGCAAAGTTAGTAAATCCTTTTGCATTATCATATAATGAAGAATCGTCATTAGCATTTACTATTTCTTCAATAATATCGAAACCGATTCTGTATGATGGTTGAGCATTATATGGATCTAATATAATTAAAGATGTTGGAACATCTACAAATACACCACGTAAAAAATATACTCCCTCACTAACACCAAATGCAGAACCAGTTGTTGAAGCACCTTCTAAAGTTAGTGTTAATACCGTTTCACCAATATTTAAAGTCGTATTACCATATGTCAAACTTTCTTCAAGTATTAAGATTTCACCATCGGGAAATTCTACACTCTCACTACTAGTTCCAGATTCATTATATTTCACAAATATTGTTGGTTCTACTACTCCCTCATTTGGAGGTAAAACATAATTTTTTATTGTTGCTACAATACCAGAGTTTTGACCTCTAACTCTTGTTCCTTTGCCATTATTATTAGAAATTAAATTATCTAAGTAAATAGATACATCAATACCAAGGTGAGATTGATTTATTTTACATGAAAAATAAGATGGATCATACTCTATGCCACCAGGTACGACCATTGAACCTTCCTTAAAGATATGTTTTCCGAAAGATTCGACTTGGTTTTGTAATATTGATTGTAAACCAGTTAATTCCCTTGCTTGAACTGGTTTGCCAGGTCTAAAGAGAATTTTGTAAAAGTTTTTCGCCTTATCGTAGTCGTCATAATAAGGACTTATATTTAGATTGGTCTTTTGTGGCATTTTAGAACTCTAGTATGATTTTAATGTCCTCTTTTTGTCGGGAACTTCTAACAATTTCTGGTCTGTTATCCATATAGATGATTTGACCCGACCCTTTATTTATCTCCGAATCAGATAACCCTGCATTAAAATTTGTTCCCAAATTAATTAGTTTAGCACCTGTTGGGTTAGTTGTTATACCTGTAAAATTAATCTGTATCGCTCCAGAAAATCCAGATTCTTCACCATTTATAACGTTTGCAGTGGTTGCACTCTCAAATTGATAAATTCTTCCAGATGTTGTCACTCCAACATAATCTGTATGATCATATGTTGAATTATTAAAGTAAATTGACCTATCTCTAAAATATTTTAGTACTTTAGTTTCCTTATCATATGATGAAACATATCCTTTAGCAATTTTTCCTGTATTTGGTGAAACTGTAAGTTTTTGATTAATTTTTTCACCAATAATTGGTTCATTAGCACCAGTTACGGTATCTAATTTAACAGATTGTAATGATGAAAAAGTGCTTTCTGTATATGTAAGAGCAGTGCCAACTTTAGTTGGATTTTTCACAATACCTACTTGTGCAAATTTAGTGTCTACTGGAAAATCCTTGGTAGAATCATCAAATCTTGCGTAGATTATAACTTTATCAGTTCCCAACTCAGTGTAGATATCATCACCATGACCTCTACCTGGTGGAATTATAGGAATTAATTTTGCTTTACCAGTTGTGGGTACATTAGAATTAATTGTATCTAAATCTACGATACCGTAAGTATATCCTTTTCCTCCAGCACTAACAGTCACATTAGTTATTTTTCCACCTTCAACATCGACTCTTGCTTTACCACCTGTACCATCACCTAAAATATTAACTTCTTGTGAGAGTCCATTTGAGTAATTTGTACCATTTTTTTCTATGTAAATATGTTTTATCTGATTTAAATTTAATTCAGAATTTCCATTTTCTCTAACACTTCTTATTTGAGAATCTGTTGTTGTAGACCATCCATTAGGGACAGTTATAAACTCCGTAGAATCAAATTTTATGATATCACTTGGAGAGACTGTAAAAAGATATTTCCATTTATAACCATCTCCACTACTACCTGCCTTTGAAGGTTCTAAATCTGTGAAAGTAGGTTCATCTTGAGATACATTTCCTAAAGGATTAGTTCCATTAGAACCATTATCAATACAAATATAGACTTTAAACTCTGAATTGACAACATAATAATTTGCATCATATAATCTATTTGCCTTAGTTAGAGGACTTTGATTTGCAGAACTGTAGTCATCTCTGTAAATTTCATATCTGTTTCCTGCAACCCAATCTACTCTTCTTATTAATCTTCTAATATTCCCAGAAGCTATTTTCTTACCGAACGCCATCGTGTCACCAACATGACTTCGATATGAAAAACTGTCTGTAGGTGCAGGTGTAGATGTATCCCACTGGGTTGATCTACCGTATCCAACTAAACCAGTAGCTCCAGTTGGATTTGCTAATCCTAAAAATACATAATATGAATTATTAGTATTCTCTACTGACTCCACAAAATTATTTGCATTCAATATTCTGAATTGATCAGTAATAATTGCTGACATTTGTACTGTATCTTACTTTTCTTTCTATTTATAGTGGTTAGGTTATAGAAATAACTGCTCTAATAGAACCACTGTTTCTATGACCAGTTTCTCCAAAGCTATCATAACTCTTTCTTTGTAATGTGGGGAAGGTTGTAAGTCCAGCATTTACAGTTAAACCTGTTACTCCTATTGAAATAGGATTTGTTGAACGTTGAACACCTGTACCATATAATCTACCCCAATTTATTGTACCTAAACTTGTAGTCAATCCTGGATTGGTAGGATCATAGAAACCTGTCTGAGCAATACCGTTGATAGAACTAGCACTATTTGAGTGTACTTTACAAATGATAGCACCCTGTGATCCACCCAAAGAATAATCAACAGAATTTACAATATAAACATTATCAAGGAAAGTTGTTCCGATACCAACTACGTGTGCATCATCTGGATTTACTGTTGTAAGTCCATTTCCAACCTTTGTATCTTTAATATAAACAGGATATCCTACTGCAAGTATATTTGCATTTGGAGCATTATCCAATCCACCATTACTATTTTTATTGACACCAAAGAAATCAAATCTTAATTCTGAACCACTTAATTTTGTGATACCAGTTATAATTCCAGTAAATCCTTCAAATTTAGATATTCCTGTTATTCTTTCTGTTTCAAATTTAGGTCTCTCAATAATAACAAGAGGTGGAGTACTTTGCTGATCGTACCCAAGTCCAGGATTTATAATCTCAGCATCAGTTACTACACCATTAGTTACTGTGACAAAAGCAGTGGCAGTGGTACCAATACCAACAAATTTCTCAACATTTATTGGTGCCTCAATACCAATATCTACCGTTCCAGTATATCCTGAACCACCTTCTGTTATGTTAATAGATGAAATAGTACCACCAGCACCTATTGTCGCAGTTGCCTGTGCAACTTCACCCAATTCACCAGATGTTATTAATGCATCTACACTGGATGCTGATAGATCTATGCCATATTTACTTTCATAGAAGAATGATTGTGCATCATCAACAAAAATACTATTAGTTCCATTTAATCCTATTCCCGAAGTTTCTGATAAATCTCCAATTATTTTTGATGTAGGATAAACTTGAGGTTCAAGTATTGATCTTGATTTAGGAACTAATCTACCATTAATTTGTAAATCATTTTTTTGTTTAGTCCATCTTATTGGTTTTTCATTTACCTCATCAATTCCTAATCCTCTATAGATATCAGTATCTACTATATCAGTATTGAGAATATCCTTAATTATTCTTTCATCTGATTGTGATGTTGTTAATCCTGATGTTTTTTCACTCTTAAATACACGAACAGTATCACCAACTTGAATTGTTTCTGTTACGTTTTCAATATCAACATCAGTTCCGTCTTTTCCTTTGTAGAAGTAAACATCTACTTGATCATGATCATTAAGACCTGGTTGAGATTCACCAGTAGGTGGTTCAGTAAATACAAAGGTCGTTCCTCCTCGGAATGTATAAGCTTCGCCAGGTTTTTGTAATACACCATTTACAAAAATAAGTAAAACTGAATCTAAATCAATTAATGCGGAACGAGGATCAGTTAATATTTTCTCAAAACTTATCAATTCACCATTGAAGAATAATGGGAATCTTGTTCTATTACCATCTTGTAGATTTTTAATACTATCAATCGCATCAATTTCACCAAATTGCCAAGCAGAGAATTTATCATTAAATATCTCAAGAACTTCTAATTCAAATTCTTGTATAGGTGCAGATAAATGTGCAGCAGTGACAAGACCTACTGGTTTGAACTTATCCCCTCTCTTAAATGAGTATCCTGATCTAGTTATCTCAAAATCCTTTATTTCAAACAAGGAAGTACCAATTCCAACAGTTGTTGTCGCTGCACTTACACCTACGTTCAGAAGTAGATTTGAACCTGTTTCTGTTGTTGCTCCAACACCTAATCTAGATATTCCTACAACTTCTAGATTTTCATAAGTTGGTTCTGGTATATTAATCTGTGGATTAACATATCCAGTGCCAGGATTTGTTACTGTAAACGCAAGAGTTCCACCTACACCTACAGTTGCTTCTACAACAGCACCAGTACCACCGCCACCACCAGCTCCCACATTAAATGTGATTGATTCTGCAGATGTTGCTCCTATACTTACAAATGTACCAGCAAATGGATCTGAATTTGGGAAACTTGTTTTGGATACTGCACGAGGATATGGATGGTCGCTAGAAAAACCATCTTTTGAGCACTTGAAGACTAATCCACCCGTATCAATACCAACTGTGTCACTTGTAGTAAATGTATGATTTGGTATAATTAATGTGAGAAGACCACTGTGTGATTCATAAAATGCATCAGTCGCAGTAAATGCATCTCCGTTATATACATCTTTTCTTATCGAACCTATACCAGAACTTACAAATTTATGTTCATATGCAATATCTGTAACACCTATCGCAACAGTGGTACCTCGATATCCAGAACCAAATGTTAAATCTTCGTAGAATTCATATGCATTACCACCACCTTGATAAGTATGTGGTATTGTGCTGGCACCTGCTCTTACCTCAAAACTTCTTTCAGAAACTATACCAACAACAAATAGTGGTCTCTCGTGGTCTTGGAAGATGGTTGTTGTAACTCCAACATATCCACCACCACCGATTGTTTTAACTGAGTTTGCAACAGCAGAAACAAATGTATGGGAGTAGTTACCACCAGCAATAACTGCTCCAGCTGTTGCTGATACAAATGTATGTGGATCAGTGTTTGTAGATGGTACGTTCTGTAATACTTGAAGTGTAATTGTAGTTGAAGTTACTGACTCAATGTTTATTGCAGTATCATAGAATGGGTCATTACCATTTGATCTAGGATATGATTTCTCTGCAGCAGCACCAGTAGCACCACCAAATCCACAACTGAATGTTAATGAGTTAGGTGCTAACTTAATACTTGTACCAGCAGTCAAGTTATGATTACCAATCTCAAGAACCATTAGTCCTGTGTTAGGATCATATGTTGTTCCTGTAGTTGGTGTGTATGTTACGATAGGTGATGTGCCTA
>MDSW01124854.1_pt1 | contig 12608 bp, 10 predicted proteins | sample 811171 | NCBI WGS metagenome assembly MDSW01 (sample SAMN05326641, study PRJNA326480) | marine metagenome | isolation source: seawater | place: Atlantic Ocean: North West | collected 2012
CTTGTACCATTTAATTGTATTGGACAAACCATGTTCTAAAGATATTTTTGGTGACCATCCTAAATTTTTCATAATTTTATTATCTAATACTTTTCTCCTAGTGCCATCAGGATAATTTTTATTGAAAAAAAGTTTACTTTTATTGTTTTCTATTTTGCAAATCTTTTTAGCGAATTGCTTAATTGTAAATTCATTTCCACTTCCTACATTAATCAATGAGGTCTTTTTTAAAAAATTGATTAGTTTTTTATTCTTTGAAACTTTTGCTTTTAAAATAAAGTAAATTGCTGAAGCCAGATCGTCAACATGCATGACTTCTCTTTTAGGTTTGCCAGTCCCCCAAATTTCAATTTTTGTAGATTTTTGAATTTTTGAATTAATTATTTTTTTAATAAGTGCGGGGACAAAGTGACTATTTTTTAAATCAAAATTGTCATTAGGTCCATATAAATTACAAGGCATTAAAGTTAAATAAGATTTGTTAAACTGCTTATTATAATATTCACAAAGTTTTAAACCTACAATTTTTGCCAAGGCGTAAGCTTCATTTGTTTTTTCTAAACTTTCAGTTAGTAGATAGTCTTCTTTTATTGGTTGGGCTGCATTCTTTGGATAAATGCAAGAGCTTCCTAAGTTAATAAAATGCTCTAGTTTATTGTTAAAGGCTGATTTAATAAGATTTGTTTGAATAAGTATATTTTCGTTTAAAAATTCTGTTGGATAAGAAGAATTAGCAAGAATACCACCAACTTTCCCTGCGCAATTAATAATTACATTTGGTTTTTGAATTTTAACAAATTTTTCAACTTTAATAAAATTTTCTAAATTAAGTTCTTTTCTTGAAGCTAATATTAATTTTCCAATTTTTTTTTTTCTAAAAAAATTAACTAATGATTTTCCAACCATACCATTATGTCCAGCGATAAAAATTTTTAAATTTTTCATTTTATATTACCTTAAGCCTGGGTAGTGGAAATATAAATTTAGTACCTTTTTTCCTTATTTTTTTTTCTCTATTTAAAATCTCATTTTTAAAGTGCCAGGGTAAAACTAGATAATAATCTGGTTTTATTTTTCTCGAGATCTTTTCAGAGATAATTTTTATTTTTGTTCCTGGTGTAAAATTATTAAACTTTTGTTCATTTTTTTCCGCTATAAAATTAATTAAATTTTTATTAATATTAAAATATTGTAATAATACATTACCTTTTGTTGATGCTCCATAACCATGAACTACGTTACCTTTTTGGCATATATTGTTCAATAATTGTTTTGTTTTCAATTTTGAACGATCAATTTTTTTTTTGAAATTAATAAAAGTTTGTTTGTTGTTTAATTTCACTTTATTCTCTTGTCCTAATATTGAATTGATTTTTTTTTTATTAGTTTTATATTTAGCATTAAAATGACAGATTAAATATCGCATACTTCCACCATTTGTTTGGTTTTTTTTTATATCGAATACTCTTAAATTATTTTTTTTCATCAAATTTACAATAACTTTTGTAGAGTAATATTCTAAATGTTCATGGCAAATAGTATCAAACAAACAGTTTTTAACTATTGATAGTAAATCAGCATGTTCTAAAATAAAAATTCCATCTTGATAAAGAATTTTTTTTAAATCTTTAAGAAAATAGTTTGGATTTTTCAAATCATAGAACATTGATAATGCTGTAATAATTTTAAATTTTTTTATAATTTTTTTTTTTTTTATCGAGTTGTAAGAAAAAAAGTCAGATATTTTATAGTTAATTTTTTGATAAAATTTTTTGTATTTTTTTACTAACGGATCAATGCCAACTGTATTAAGATTTTTGTTATAAAATGATAAAAGAGTACCATCATTGCTTGCTATATCTAATACAAAGTCTCCATTTCTTGGTTTAACAATTTTTACAGCTTCATTTACAACTTTTTTTACATGATCGGTCATAGTCTTATTTATCCCAGTGCGATATCCATAATCGTGGGAATATAGAAATTTAGGATTAAAATTTCTATCTAGTTGAACCAATTTACATTTTTTACACATAACTAAGTTCAAAAATTCTTTAGGGATTGTTTTTTTATATGATGTAGAAAATTTACCTGTAAAGCTTAGTTTTCCCAAACTAAAAAGTTTAATAAAATTATTTGATATGCAAATTCTACATTTATTTATTTTCATTGAAAAAGTTTTTTTCTTACATTAAAATTTATTTTGTCTAAAGTATATAATTTAATTTATAAAGATTTTAAATTTTATTAAAAGGTTATATATAATAAATAAATGTCTAAAAAAAAAAATATTGTTCTCACGGGTGCACTTGGTCAAGATGGACTTATACTGAGCAAAATACTTTTGAAAAATGGTTATAATGTTGTTGGAATTGTTAAAAATATAAATTTTAGAAATTTAAAAGGAGTTATTTATAAAAAAATTAACTTGTTAGATTATAAGGAATTATCAGTTTTTCTAGATAATGTAAAACCATTTGGTTTAATTCATTTGGGAACAGAAAATCCTAACTATCTTGAATTAAAAAAAAAAAAAGATTTTTATATAAATAATATTAAAGCAACAAAAAACTTAATTAATTATTTCAGTAGTAATATTAATAAAAATAAAAAACTTATTTTAATAGGATCATCTCAAATGTATGGAAGTAATAAAAAAAGAGTTAATTTAAAATCAAAATTTAATCCTATAAATTCATATGCAAAATTTAGAGTTGAAGCATACAACTATATGCTTAAAAAAAAGAAGAAATTTCAATCTAATATGGTTACGGCTATACTTTTTAATCATGATTCTAAACACAGAAAGCATAAATTTCTTATTCCAAGATTAACTAAACTAATAAAAACAAATAAATACAGAAAATTAAATGAAATTTATTTAGAAAATATATCTGGAGATTTTTCGCATGCTGAGGATATTTGCCTCGGCTTATATAAACTTATGATTTCAAAAAAAAATCTGAATAAACTAATTTTTTCATCTAATACAAAAACGTATATAAATGACATTATTAATTATCTTATAAAATTAAATAAATCTTGTTTAAATTTTAATGTAATTCCAAAAAAAAATTCTTATACACCTGTGGGTGATAACTCTATTACAAAAAAAGTTTTAAAATGGAAAATAAAAAAAAATATTTTTAAAGCAGCCCAGGAAATTAATTCTTTAAAGAGATAAAATTTTTGAAATAAATTTTAATTAAGTATATTAGCGCAGATAAAATGTCGACAGATCTCATTTTAGAAGACCCAGACAATCTTCCTGGTAATTTTATTGGTATTTCAAAAATTTTATAATTTTTTTTAGACAATAAAAACATACTTTCCCAAAAAAAAGAGTAGCTATTATTTTCAGCTTGAAGAATATCCTTTAACTTTATTTTTTTTAAATTATAGCATCTAAAAGCCCCTGAGCTATCATATTTAATGTTAAGTAAAAATTTTATAAGCGCATGTCGAAAAGTTGTTAGTTTTTTTCTCCACAGGCTCCAATCATTTAAAGAATTATCTTTTAAGAAACGGTTAGTAGAAACTAAATCGAATTTTTTTTTATTTAAAATATTAATCATTTTATTTATATAAATAGGGTCATGAGTTCCATCACAGTCCATTGTAATTATTATATTATATTTTTTGCCGTAACCCCAAGATATGCCTTTTTTATGAGCTGAACCAATACCTAGCCTGTGAGATCTTTTAATAAGAAAAATATTTTTATACTTTTTTTGCATCACTTTAATCTTATTTATAGTTCCATCTTTTGAATTATCATCTATGAACAAAATATGATTTTTCTTTATAAGATTTTTTTTAATTTTGTTTATAATTGGAATTATATTGTTAACTTCGTTCAAAACAGGGATAATTATTAATATTTCTCTTCGCATATTTCTTTGTCTAAATAAATTTCAATCATCTTATTAGAAAAAATTTTGCAATAATTTTCAATCCTTGAATTTTTTAAATTAATATTATTTGAATTTAGAACAATTAAATTTGGCATAAATTTATTTTGAGTTCTAAAATTTTTAAACTTATTGTCCAACCTATAAAATTCTTCTAAAGGAATAGCAATAGATTGTACATTTAATGGAGATGTTTTATTAATTAATTCTAACTCGTTAGGTTTAAAGTTTTTTGAGTTATTATAAGTTTTTAACTTACTGGCAGAATATCTACCCCAGAAAAATAATTGGGTATTTGGGTTGAATAAACGCCATCCTGCCAATCTATTTTCTAAAAATTTAATAAATGAAGTATTATTTAAATTTAAAAATTTAAATGCTTCAATTAAATCATTTTCAATCATTTCATGTTTTTTTGGTACTAATTGACCACTTAAAGGTTTTATTTGATTAACGCCATTAAATATAGACCAAACCATTAACCTAGAATCAAAAGTTAGAATATTAATTTTATCAATATTTTCATTTTTTATAACTTTAGTAGCTTTGCTTATTCCTATTCTTTGCAATTTATAATCTTCGTCAGAATATTTATTGTTAAAATTCTTATAAATATTAAAATTATAAAAAAATAAAAAAATAAAAATAAAAAAATAATATAAATAATTTTTTTCAAGAGTTAAAAATTTTTTAAAAAAATAACTGCTAATTAAAACAAAAATATAAAGAAAAATATTTAAAACTATTAAATTTATAAAATGGTAAACAAGACCAGTTTTGGGTGAAAGAGTTATAAAGAAAAAAGGAGATATAATTGAGGCTATTATTAAAATAAAAAAAATATTTATCTTATTAAAATTATAAAGTTTTTTTTTATTATATAAAAAATTTATTACAGATAAGAATAATAATAATAGTACACTTTTAATTGAAAAAAGTTTTGAAAATAAATATTTTAACAATATAATTTTTTTATCAATCTCTAAATTAATTATATATAATCTTTCTTGATAATCAGGTTCTGAAGTTAATAAAAAGTATAAAAAAGGTAATGAAATACAAATAAAAATTCCTATTGAAAAAAAATAATATTTAAAAATTTTTAAATTTAAAAGCTCTTTAATTTTAAAATAATAAAGAAGAATAAAAAAAAATGAAATTAATTGGATTATAAAATAATAGTAAAAAGATGAAAGTGAGAAAGATAAAATTATTGCAAGAAAAAAGAAGTTTTTATATGTAAAAACATTTTTTTTTTCCAAGGACAATAAATAAAGAATAAAAATATAGTAAAATAAATTCACTATAATAGGTCTGGGAAATCTTAAATTATACAGTTCATTGAGAGCCGTTATATAAGGTAGAGAATTTAAACTTAATATTTCAATAAAAGTAGGTATGTTAAATAATATTAATGTTAACAAAATAGAAAATAGAAATGAAAAATTCAATTTCCTGAAAATTGTAAGAAAAATTAATAAAAATAAAAATATAAAAATAAATTCAACAATCAAAATGGAAAAATTACCAAAAACTTTAAATAACAAAGATGGTAAAAAAATTGCATAGAAAGGTAACGGTAGATTTTTTAAATTATTAATATTTGTATCAAACGAATTATTAAAATTTAATGAAGATAAAGCTTCTGTATAAACATAATAAAAATAACCATCTGATTTTGTATCAAAGATTACTTTTATAGATAAATCATCATCAAAATAAATATATGAAAAAATCCATTTAAAAATAAATAGGAATAAAGTTAAAAAAATTAAGAAAAAAAAAGAATTTTTATTTAAAATTTTAGATTCCATTTTAAAATAAAGTTATTAATTAAGAAAAAGTTTTAAAAGAAGTATTCTTACACTCTTTTTATTGAAAAAATAGAGTAATTTTAATATCAATTCTTAATATTTATATGAAAATTAATCTTATTTTTTTTTTATCAGAATTTGTAATTGGTGGAGCTGGAAACTCAATTTTTAAGTTATGTAAAAATTTATCAAAAAAAAAATATAATATAGCAATAATATCCTTGAATAAATGTTCTTATAAAAAAGAACTAGTAAATTGTGGTGTTTCGGTTTACGAAGTAAAATCCTCAAAAACAATTTTTGCAATGCCAAAAATTAAAAAAATAGTAGAAAAATTGATAGATAATAAAAATAAAAATATATTTTTATCAAATATTTATTATTCAAATGTCTTATCAATTTTATTTTTAAGATCTCTTAACATGAAACTCATATTAATAGAAAGAACGCCTTTTCAAGAACTTTCAATATATTATAGTTTTATTGATTTTATTAAAAAAAATATTATTAAATTTTTAATAAGACATACGTATTTTAAAGCTGATGATTGTATTTCAAATTCTAAATATATTTCAAATGCATATAATAATTATTATAATTTAAAATTTAAAACAATTTATCCCCCATCTTTTAAAAAGTTAAATAATTTTAATAAAAAAAAATACACAAAATCTAATATTTGTATTGGTACCGTATGCAGACTTAGCAAAGAAAAAAAAATAGAGAGTTTAATCAAAGTTATCGCAAAATTTAAAAATAATTTAAATTTAAAAATTGTGGGAGATGGTCCCGAGCTTGAAAATTTAAAGAAATTAACTACTTCTTTGAACGTAGAAAAAAATGTAATTTTCTTAGGAAAAATTCATCCAAATAAAATAAAATTAATTATAAAAGATTTTGATTATTTTATTAATTCTTCAGATTTTGAAGGTTTTCCAAACAGTGTAGTAGAGGCCATAAGTTCAGGAATACCAGTTATAGCTTCTCAAAGCCATGGTGGAATAAATGAGATTATAAAAAATAAAAATTTTGGACTAATCTATAATAATGACCTTGAATTAGAAATTATTTTAAAAAAAATTATTGATAAAAAAGTAATTTTTAAAAAAAATAAAATTTTATTTAAAAACCATTTAAAAACTTTCAGTGAAAATAGTAATATAAAAAAATATTCAAATTTATTTTTTAATATTTAAAAATATACCTTCCAGTTATTTTTATACCACTTTGAAGTATTATTTAATGCAATTTTAATATTGGTGTATTTTTTTTTACCAATATAATTCCTTATATTAGAATTACTTCCATGAGTTTTTTTAACATCAGCAAGCTGAAAATTTCTTTTGTAAATTTTGGGTTTTTTTTTAAAATTTAAATTAATAAACTTTAAAATTTTCGTTATTTTAATTGGTCTATTAGAGCAAATATTAAAAACCTCATGTGTTTTATATAACCTTTTTTTTAATAGCTTATACATAATTTCACAAACATCTTTAATATATGTAAAATCCCTAGTGTGGTTTCCATAATTATTTAAATAAAATTTTTTCCTTTTATTAAAAATTGACTGTAGGTATTTATAGACAAGCATATCTGGGCGTCCCCATTCGCCAAAAACTGTAAAAAATCTTAAACCAATACATTTAATTGAAGTATTTTGTAAAAAAACTTCCGCAATCTCCTCATTATTTTTTTTTGTTAAACCATAAATATTTTTAGGATTTATATCGTTTGTCTCTTTTAATGGAAATTTATTACTATCGCCATATACTGAACTTGATGAAGCGTAATAGAATTTATTTATTTTTTTTTCTTTTACCATTTCGATTATATTAAAAAAACCCAGAGTATTACTTTCTAAGTATGATCTTGGGTTAACCAACGAGTATCTAACTCCAGCCTGAGCAGCAAAATGAAATACTGCATTTATTTTTGATATAAAGATTTTTTTTAATTTTTCTTTATTTTTAATATCTATTTTATAAAATTTAAATTTTTTATATTTTTTTAATTCTTCTAATCTTTTTTTTTTTATTTTTGTTGAGTAGTAGTCATTAATATTGTCTATACCTATGATTTTATAGCTAGTATTATCGAGCAAGTATTTTGAAAAATTATATCCTATAAAACCAGCAGAACCTGTAATTAATATTTTCATCAATTTATATATATCAATTTTATTAAAAAAAAGTATAAGTAATTTTGTGGAAAAAATTTGTGTCATAGGTCTCGGCTATGTAGGTCTTCCGGTAGCTCTGACAATATCAAAAAAGTTTAATACTATTGGATATGACATTAATAGAAAAAGATTAGAAGAATTAAAAAAAAAAGTTGATTCAAATAATGAATTTTCAAAAAAAGATTTTTTAAAGAAAAAAATATTTTTTACTAATGATTATAAAAAAATAAAAAAATGTAACTTTTTTATAATTTGTGTGCCAACTCCCATTAATAAGAGAAATCTTCCCGATCTAAAATTTGTAATGAAAAGTATATCATTGTTAAAAAAAGTGGTAAAAAAAGGAGATATAATAGTTTTAGAATCAACAGTTTATCCTGGTGTCACTAAAAAGTTTGCTCATAAATTAGCATCAAAATTAAGATTAACTAATAATAGAGATTTTTTTACATGCTATAGTCCTGAAAGAATTAATCCTGGTGATAACTCAAAAAAATTAAATAAAATAAAAAAAATTTTTGCAGTAAATACTAGTAATAAAATTATTATTAAAAAAATAAAAAATATTTATAAGCTTATATCAAAAAAAATTATTTTTTCTAAAAATATTGATGAAGCAGAAACTGCAAAAGCAATCGAGAATACTCAAAGAGATTTAAATATTGCTTTATATAATGAGCTTTTAATTTTTTCAAATAAAATGAACTTGGATTTTAATGAAATAATTAGACTTGCTTCAAGTAAGTGGAATTTTTTAAAATTTAAACCTGGTTTAGTTGGAGGACATTGTTTACCAGTAGATCCTTATTACTTGTCATATATTGCTTCAAAAAATAAATTTGATATGAAAGTAGCCCTAGCAGGAAGGTCTGTAAACAATAATATGAAAAATTTTGTTTTAAAAAAATTTAATCAAAATATAAAAAAAAATAAAATTAAAGAAAATTCGGATATATTAGTTGTCGGTTTAAGTTATAAGTATGGTGTTGCAGATTTAAGAAATTCTTTAAATTTAGAAATATTTAATGAAATAAGAAAAAAATTTAAAAAAACTAAGTATTTTGACCCATTTGTAAACAATAAACATGGCATTAAAGATATAAAAAATTATAAAATTTATAAATCAATTATATTTCTTTCTTATGGAAAAAAATTTATTAATTTATTTAAGAAATTAAAAGGTAAAAAAATCAATATATTAGATCCATTTAATTATTATAATTAATTTAAAAATTATTTATTACAGTTTTAATAAAATTATAAGGTACTCTATAACCTGGTAAAGATCCTATATCACCTGTTAATGAAGTTTTTGGATTCCAGCCAAAACAAAAAACAATAAAAAATAATATTAAAATATTTTTATCTTTAAAAACTTTATATTTTTCAAAAAAATTAAAGTTAATTTTTATAAAATTATTCTTATATAAATGAATAAAAAATAAGCATGCAAATGTATATGTAATATTTACCCATCTACCCCAATCTGAACCCATAGCGAATAGAATAACCATTGGCAATATTAGTATTATCAATAAAATTAAAAAATTAGAAAAAAAATTACTAAGTGTAGTTTTGCTTACAAATTTTGAATTTTTTGATAATAAAAAAAGTGGTCCAAAGCCTATTAGTACAATCAAAAAATATCTAATAAATATTATAGGACTATAAAGTGGAAAATTTGTAGTAAATTGCGATTTAATTGATGATTTAGATAATAACAAAGCGCAAGACATATAGCACTCTTCACCAAAATTTTCTTTAAGAGAATTTGAAAGAATTAAATGATTTTCTTCATTAATAGGATTTAATGCTATGTAAAATGAAATTAATATAGCTGGTAAAAATAAAGTTATAGATTTAAATATTTTATACAAATTATTTAACTCATATTTAATAATCAATGCAGTTAAAAAAAATGGTGTATAAAATATCACTGGTTCCCAAATTAAAACTAATATTGGTAAAATAAATACAACATAGTAAATATCTTTTTTGTCTTCTGCCTTATTACTATTAAGAGTTAAAAAAATTATAAATCCAATAAAAATAAAAATTTCTTTTCTTCCTAAAACTTCTAACTCAGCAAGCGGGTAAAGTAAAAAAATTGGTGAAAAAATAATTAAAATTAAAAAATAATTAAAAGATATTTTTTTTATAAAATTATAAATCAGCACATAATAAATACCAATAATTGAAATTTGAGATAAGTAAATTACATACCTTAGTTTTAAATTAAAAAATTTAGCTATTTGAAAACAAAACTCTCCAATAATACCTCTTTTTGTAAAACCTCCTTGATAATTAATAAGCCATTCAGAAATTGTCGAGTCTGCGCCTCCAGAATGTTTAAAATAAAGATGAAATATAGCTATAATGTAAAGTATAGATAAATAAATTACAATTGAAGTAATATATTTTTTTTTAGACATTTTAAGAAGATTTTTTTAAATGATATTCTTTCATTATATTGTAAGTTTTTTCCAGGCCATCTTTTAATGAAAATTCAGGTTTCCAGTTTATTACTTTTTGTAATTTAGATATATCGGTTACAAATTTCATTGGACCGCTTACTTGCTTATCTTCTGAAATTATTTTTTTTCCACTAACTTTTTCAATTATATCAGTCATTTCTTTTAATGAACATTTTCTCCCACTGCCAAGATTTATTGTACCTGTAAAGTCTGAATTTATTAGTTTTAATACTGCATCTGCAGCATCTTCGGTAAATATAAAGTCTCTTTCAGGCTTATTGTTCCATATTTTTACATTTTCTTTTTCAAATATATCCTGCATTATTGTTGGAACTAAGTCTGGTCTTCTAAGCTTTGTATACCCATAAATATTGCTTAACCTTACAATTATTGATGGAACAGCTTCAGAATAAAATTTTACAATTTGTTCTGATAAATATTTGCTAAAAATATATTTGTTTATAAATGGATTTATTTCTTGGTCTTCACTTACTGGAATTTTCATTTTAGATTGGTCATACAATAAGATTGTTGTAAAACATATAAATTTTTTTATTTTTCTTAATTTTAGATAATCAAGAATTTTTTGAATTGGATAAACATTAAAATCAACCCCCATAGTTGGTTTAAGATTTATTTCATGATGATTAGAACTTCCAATCAAAAAAATAACTTTATCAAAATCTAATTTATCTAATTCATATAAATTATCTAAACTTTTTAAAAAAATATGTTCATTTAAAATTTCTTTTGGTGGTGGAGTTCTTCCTATAGAGATAATATCTTTATCTTTATTTAAAATAACTGGTCCAAAAAAACCGCTACCACCAAAAAGAATAGTTTTAGACATTATTTATGTTTATTTCTATTTTTATATACTTCTTTAATTCCATCTAATAATTTAATTGGTTTAAATTGTGGAAATATTTTTTTTAACTTTGAAATATCAATGTCTTTTCTTAGCTGGCCATTGGGCATTTTTTTGTTAAAAAGAATTTTTGCCTCTCTAAAATCACAAGCTTCGAGAGCTATTTGAGCAATTTTTTTTACGGTATAATTTTCGCTTGTTGCTACATTAAAATTTTCAGTTATTTTATTATCTAAAGAAAGTTTAATTATTTTTGCTAAATCTTTGGCATGCATAAATTGTCTTTTTGGAGTTCCATCGCCGAATAGTAGGATGTGATTTTTTCTATTTTTTTTTGCTTCAATTATTTTTTCTATTAAAGCTCCAACAAAATGTCCTTCTATATCGCCAAACTTATCAAATTCTCCATAAAGATTACATGGGATTATATAATTATACTTTGTTTTATATTTAATATTATATGCATCAATTTGAACTGCCATACTTCTTTTGGCATAAGAATATGAAAACAAACTTTCATGCGGCGCTCCTTCAAATAAATGATTTTCTTTTATAGGAAATTTTTTAATTTTGTCTGGATATATGCACGAGCTAAGCAAAGTTAGAAAGTTTTTAACGTTATTTTTGTGAGAGTATTTTAGTATTAAGGTATTCATTAAAATATTTTCTTCAAAATATTTTACTGGTTCAATAATATTATGATGAATTCCCCCTACTCTAGCGGCTAGATGTATTACAGTTTTAAATTTATTATTTTTAAATAATGATTTTACATCAATTTCTTTAGTTAAATCATAATCTTTTGATGATATATATTGAGCATTTGGCATAATTTCTTTTAAATATCTGCCAACTAAGCCTGTACCACCAGTAACTAAAATTTTACTCATAAATTTTTATATTAAATTGTTGTAATTAATATTATTTATAGTATTTGGCATAAATAATTTTAGATTGTAAGCTGTTTTTTTGAAAAATTTATATGAAAAATATTGAAATTATCAGGCATAAAAAAGAAACTTATGCAATAATAATTAGAAAAAATAATCAGTTTAAAAAAAAAGGTGTAAATTTTTTTACAAAAAATAGTGATTTGATTCAAGTTGGTTTTATTAATCATAAAAAAAAGCACTTAATAAACTCACACGTTCATATTAAAAATAGAAGAATTATTAATTATTGTACAGAAGTCTTAATAATAAAAAAAGGCAAGCTAAAAGTTATTTTTTATAATAAAAAAGGCAAAAGTATCAATAAACAAAAAATTCTACTCTCTGATGATGTAATAATATTATTTAAAGGTGGTCACGGTTTTGATGTTTTGGAAGATTGTAAAATAATTGAGATTAAACAAGGACCTTA
>MDSW01003368.1_pt1 | contig 12606 bp, 14 predicted proteins | sample 811171 | NCBI WGS metagenome assembly MDSW01 (sample SAMN05326641, study PRJNA326480) | marine metagenome | isolation source: seawater | place: Atlantic Ocean: North West | collected 2012
ACTCGCAATTACATAGGTTTTGTTATTAATGACAGAAGAACTAAATTTTTTTCTGAATATTTCTTCTGCTATTGCCATACCCACAGCATTTCCTAACCCTTGCCCTAAAGGTCCAGTGGTCGTCTCAATTCCGGAGCCTTTTTTGTACTCGGGATGTCCAGCACAGATAGAATTAAGTTGTCGAAAATTTTTTATATCCTCAATTGAAATACTTTCGTACCCACAAAGATACAAAAGAGAGTAAAGCAACATTGAACCATGTCCTGCTGATAAAATAAATCGATCCCTATTTATCCAATTAGGATTTTTTGGATTAAACCTCAGGTGGTATTTAAACAAAACAGTTGCAACATCTGCCATACCCATTGGCATACCTGGATGACCAGAATTTGCTTTTTGCACAGCGTCAATTGATAGAAATCTTACTGCATTTGATAATTGATTTAAATTTATACTCACTTTTTATAACCTATATAGACTTAAACAAAGTATATCAATATTATGATATAATATTTTATGTCTAATTTTGAAAAGAAAGAAAAAAATCTGACTCAACTAATAGATAAGCTTAGTTCATTAACTTTAACTTATTCACACCCAAATTATGAAGTTGAAAAAATTAAAACTGAAAAAAATGAAATATTACGAAAAAAAACTGAAATTGAAAAAAAAAATCAAGAACTTCTTAGAGAACATAAGTATTTAAAAGAAAAAATAAAAAATTTACAATTAGAGGTAAAAAAAAGATCTGAAGCAGAGGATCATTTTAATCAAGAGATAGAGGAATTAAGTCAAGAGACAGAAAATTTAGTGTCTGAAATCGAAAAATGGCAAATGTAAACGTCAAATTTAATAATAAAGATTATTTACTCTCTTGTGATGACGGTCAAGAGGAGTCATTAAAAAAACTTACAAATTTTTTAGATAAAAAATACTCTGAATTAAAAGATAAATTAGGGAATATAGGAGAAAATAAACTTTTACTCATAACAACAATTCAATTAATAGATGAATATTTTGATTTAAAACAAAAAGTTTCTCAACAAAAAAAAAAAACTTGATGAAATATCAAGTAAATTTAAAGAAATCAGAAATCTTGCTATTGAATATAAAAAAGACAAAGATATTGAAATAAAGGATCTCAATGATGAATTAGAAAAATTCAAAAAAATGATTGAAAAAAACAACACTCTTTACGAGACTATGTTAGATAAAACAACCCAATCACTTGAGAAAATAATTTCAAATACAGAGTCACTGTCCAAAATACAGTAGATGAATAAAAATGAAATAAGAAAAAAGTACTTTTTAAGAAGAAAAAATAACTACTTCCAGATCAAGGAAAGTTTTTTTAATCCACTAATTAGTGTAATTCGAAAAAAATTTAATAATATAAATAAGAATATATCTATCTATTATCCAAGCTCTTTCGAAGTGGATGTATTAAAAATTCTTAATGTTAAATATTTTAGTAATTTCAAATTTTTATTACCAGTTATCGAAGGTGGTAATATAATGAATTTTTATAAATGGAAAAAAGAGGATATTCTATTTGTAAATAGACTGGGTATACCAGAGCCGACAAAATCAAATAAAACGGAGCCAGCCTTAGTTTTAGTGCCATTATTAGCTTTTGATAAAAATAAAAACAGACTTGGTTATGGCAAAGGTTTTTATGATAGATACCTAAAAAAATATTTAAAAAAAAATAAAAAAATTTTAACAGTCGGTATTGCATTTTCCTTTCAAGAATATAAAAACCTGCCAGTAAATAAAAATGATTATAAATTAGATTATATAATTACTGAAAAAGGAATTAAATGATGAAAATTTTAGTTTTAGGAGATGTCATGGGAGCATCTGGTAGAAAAGCGTTAAAAAAAAATCTTTCAAAAATAATTGAAGAATACGAGATTAACTTTTCGGTAATAAATGGTGAAAATGCTGCTGACGATGGCAAAGGTATAACAAAAAAAATTGCAGAAGATTTTTTTTTGGATGGTATTGATGTAATAACTTCGGGTAATCATATTTGGGATAAAGAGGAGACAACAAATTATATTGAAAAAGAAAATAGATTATTGAGACCAGCTAATTTAGCAGAGGGATCGCCAGGTAAAGGATTTGGAATTTTTTTTTCAAAAGATAAAAAGTACAAAATCGGAGTAATAAATTTAATGGGAAATGTATTTATGAGAAAAACAGAGGATGTTTTTAAAATAGCTAAAGATATAAGCAAAAAAATTATACTTAAAAAAAATGTTGATTTTTCAGTAGTTGATTTTCATGGAGAAATTACAAGTGAAAAAATGGCTATTGGTCATTTTTTTGATGGGCACTCAACATGTGTTGTAGGTACTCATACTCACGTTCCAACTGCCGATACGAGAATTTTAGAAAAAGGCACTGCTTATCAAACTGATATTGGGATGTGCGGAGATTACAACTCAGTAATTGGTATGAATAAAGAAAATTCACTTAAAAAATTTTTTAAAGAAAAAGACGCAATTAAACATTTTCCCTCTTTGGGCGATGGTACTTTATCTGGTGTAATTGTTGAAGCAGATGTAAAAACTGGCTTAGCAACAAAAGTTTCCAGATTCATTAAAGGAGGGACGTTAAGTAAATAGTTATGGCTGGACATTCTCACTGGGCAGGAATTAAACATAAAAAAGGTAGAGCAGATAAAGAACGATCAAAGATCTTTTCAAAGCTTTCAAGAGAAATAACTGTAGCTGCTAAATTAGGTGATAAAGATCCAGAAATGAACCCGAGATTGAGGACTGCAATTCAAGCTGCTAAACAAGCAAACATGCCCAAGGATAATATTTCAAGAGCGATAAATAAATCCCAGCTAAGCGGAGAAAGAAATTATGAGAATTTGAGATATGAAGGTTTCGGCCCTTTTAACACGGCGCTAATAATTGAAACTTTGACTGATAATAAAAATAGATCTGCCTCAAGTATTAGAACAGTGCTGCAAAAAAACGGTGGTAGATTAGGTGAGGCAGGGTCAACAAAGCATTTGTTTAACAATTGTGGAATAATTCATATAGATAAAGAAATATTGAGTGAGGAAAAAGCCTTTGAGATTGCTATTAACTTGGGCGCAAAAGATTGTGTTACTAAAAAAAATTTTCATGAAATAATTACAAAAAAAGAGGATTTTTATAAAGTAAGGACTGAGCTTGAAAAGCAAATAAATGTTTTCTTGTATTCAGCTATAGAGTGGAGACCGATAAATTCTATAAATTTGAACAAAGATCAAAGTGTTAAAATAAATGAAGTTTTGAATACACTTGAGGAACTTGATGATGTTCAAAATATATATATTAACGTAAACACAAGTATTGAATAATGATAATCATTGGAATAGATCCAGGCTTAAGCGGAGCGATTGCTATTTTAGATGACAAAAAAGTACTAAGTATTTTCGAAATGCCAGTAATGGCCGAAGGAAAAAAAAATAAAAGACAGCTTAACAGTGCTCAATTAGTCAATATAATTAGAGAGAACATAAAAAAAAATGAAGAAGCAGTTGTAGTGGTAGAGCAAGTTAATGCAATGCCTGGTCAAGGAGTGACTAGTATGTTTAATTTTGGTCAAACTTTTGGAGCAATTAAGGGAGTTTGCGCAGCCTTAGAATTACCTATTTTCTTTGTAAGACCCTCTAAATGGAAAAAACATTTTGAATTAATTAATGCATCTAAAGACTCTAGTAGAACTAAAGTGATTGAAATGTATCCTTCAATATCAGGACAACTAACCAAAAAAAAAGATGTTAACAAAACTGACGCTATTTTAATTGCCAGATTTTATTACGAGACTAAATTAAAAGAATAAATTTAATATATATTAAGCTAAAAGCGCCAAATTCATGACACATTCTGAAAGTAATTATTTTCAATGGAAACAGATATAGCTTCTCAAATTGTAGGCTTAGGAGGATCCTCAGACTTTTCATTATGGAGTCTATTTTTACGAGCTGATTTTGTCGTAAAGTTTGTAATTATTTTACTAATTGCTAGCTCAGTATTCTCATGGGCATTGATATTCGATAAATTTAAACTCTTTAAAAATATTAACAAAACTACCGAAGACTTTGAGAAAAAATTTTGGAAAGCTAAATCTGCTGAAAGTTTTAGCAATAATCTTCCAGCTAATTCAAGCGACCCAGCAACGTTAATATTTAAAGCTGCAATGAGTGAAGTAATGAGAACGAAAAGACAATCTTCAGCAGTACAGGCTGCAAGAGTAGAGAGAATACTAGAAATAGCTGTAGACAACGAGATTAAAAAAGTTGAAAAAAATTTTACATTTTTAGCTACAATAGGCTCTACTGCTCCATTCATAGGTTTATTCGGAACTGTTTGGGGTATAATGAATTCTTTTCAATCTATAGCTATCTCAAGAAATACAAGCTTAGCAATTGTTGCTCCTGGAATAGCAGAAGCTTTGTTTGCTACAGCATTGGGACTACTTGCTGCTATACCCGCAGTTGTTGCATATAATAAGTTCAATAGTGATTCAAAAAGATACTTTTCAAAAATAGATAATTTCTCAAAAAGATTTTTATCAATTATTTAGAATGGATTTTAAACTTAATCGTACTAAAAATGAACCAATGAGTGAAATTAACGTTACACCTTTTGTAGACGTAATGTTAGTACTTTTAATCATTTTTATGGTTACTGCACCTCTTTTAACCGTAGGTGTTCAAGTTGATCTGCCAGAGTCAGCAGCGGACTCTCTTCCAGACGATCAAGAGCCATTAACTATAAGTATTAACTCTAAGGGAGAAATTTATATTCAAGAACATCAGGTTAACTATCAAAAAATGGTCCCGAAATTATTAGCAATAGCAAAAAACAGAACAGATACCAGAATATATGTAAGAGGTGATAAAAATATTAATTATGGAAGAGTTTTAGAAGTTATGGGAACATTATCTGGTGCAGGTTTTTCAAAAGTAGCTTTAATTTCAGAGCCATATAAAAATTAGGATGAAATATGATAAAAAGCTTGATCTATTCAATTACATTTCATTCATTAATGATATTATTAACCGTTTTAAGCCTACCCTTTATGCTTAGAGAACCAATAGATTTGCCACCAATTGTCTCTGTAGAATTGATACAAATTTCAGACAAAACTAATATTCCTTATGCGCCAAAAGCAAGAAAAATTATTGAGGAAACTAAAAAAAAGGAAGAAGAGAGAGTTGTTTCGGAGCAAGCTCCTCCTACGGCTAAAGCAAAAGAAAAACCTGATAGAATACCTCTTCCAGACGAAAAAAAAGAGAAAAAACAAATAGTAAAAAAAAAACAAAATCCTGAAGAAATAAAACCAGAAATTAGACAATCATCTGAATTTGAAAAAAAAGAGATAATCGATACTAATCAAATAGCTGCTTTAATTGACAAAGCAAAAGAAGTAGAAGCAATAAAACAGAAAGAAACAAGTAAAGTAACTCAAAGTAGTCAAAAAAATACGTTTGCTAGCGGCCTAACTTTGTCAGAGGAGGATGCTCTCAAAGCACAAATTTTTAGCTGCTGGAGTGTGCCGCTAGGTTTGCCCTATGATGAAAATTTGTTAGTAAGAATTAAGTTGAAATTAAAAAAAGATGGTACAATTATGAAGTCAGAAATATTAGATCACGAGCGTATGAATAGACCTGGACAAAAATTTTATAAGGTTCTTGCGGAAAGCGCTTTACGTGCTGTGAGATTGTGTCAACCATTAAAAGTTCCACCAACTGGACATGATAAGTGGAAAGACTTGCAATTAAACTTTAATCCTGCTGAAATGTTAAGAGGATAAATGAAGAAAATATCTTTTTTTTTACTATTTAATATTTTATTACTAAGTAAAAGTTTTGCACTTATTGAGGTAGATATAACAAGAGGAAATCTTGATCCTCTTCCCATAGCAGTTTCACCTTTACATGTTGATATTAAGTCCCAAGAGTTTGATGGTATTAAAATTAAAGAGTTAGGAGGGGAAATATCTAAGATTATTGAAACCAATTTTAGATCAACAGGCTTGTTTAATCCATTAAAGAAAGAGGCTTTTGTTCAAAAACCGGATATTGCTCATTTAAAGCCAAGATTCGAAGATTGGAGACTAATCAAAGCTCAGGCTTTAGTTACAGGTAAAATTTTAATTGTTGATGGAAAATTAAAAGTAGAGTTTAGGCTTTGGGATTTGACTGCAGCAAAAGAAATGGCTGCTTTAGCTTTTACCACGACACCTACTAATTGGAGACGTGTAGCTCACATCATATCAGATAAAATTTATGAAAGATTAACTGGCGAAGAAGGTTATTTTGACACAAGAATTATATACGTTGCTGAAAGTGGGCCTAAAAACAAAAGAGTAAAAAAATTAGCAATTATGGACCAAGATGGTTTTAACAATAAGTATCTTACCTTAGGAAATGAGTTGGTGTTGACACCTAGGTTTAATCCTACAAATCAAATGGTAACTTATATGTCATACTTTAGAAATATGCCTCGTGTTTATTTGCTTGATATAGAAACTGGAAATCAAGAAGTAGTTGGAAATTTTCCTGGTATGACATTTGCTCCAAGATTTGCTCCAGATGGAAAAAAAATAATAATGAGTTTTGCTAAGGATGGAAATTCAGATATTTATACAATGGATTTAGAAACTAGGGTAGTTGAAAGAATAACCAATCACTCTTCAATTGATACTTCTCCATCATTTTCGCCTGATGGAAAATTTATAGCTTTTAATTCTGATAGAAGTGGGCTTCAACAAATTTATGTAATGAAAAGTGATGGCTCTAAGGTTAAAAGAATTACATTTGGTAAAGGAATTTATGGAACACCTGTTTGGTCGCCAAGGGGAGATTTAATCGCGTTCACAAAAATGCACAAGAACAGGTTTTATATTGGAGTGATGAGAACTGATGGAACTGGAGAAAGATTGCTGACAGAAAATTATTATCAAGAGGCACCATCTTGGTCACCAAATGGAAGAGTTTTAGTATTCTACAGAGAGACAAAGGCTGGTGAGAAAGGTGAGGGGTTTTCTGCAAAATTGTGGTCAATTGACATAACAGGTTATAATGAAAGGAAACTTTTGACAAAAACTGATGCTTCTGACCCATCTTGGTCCTCATTATTATCTAAGTAAGGTTGAATTTTATGTAAAATATACTTGAATATTTGGAAATAATTTGAAATAACCACAATGAACCTAGGGGAAAAAATGACATTAAAATCGAATTTAAAAAATATATTACTAGTAATTTTTGCTACTTTAATTCTTAGCGCCTGTTCAACAGCTAAGAAATCCGCTGATATAGATGGAGATGTATATACTGGAAATGAGACAGTTGAATATTTAGCTTCGGGTGTTCCAGACAGAGTATTTTTTGCTACTAACAAATCTTCTTTAACTACAAAGTCTAGGGAGACTTTAAGAAAGCAAGCAACCTATCTTCGTAAGAATAAAAGTTTAAATGTTACAATCGAAGGACACGCTGATGAAAGAGGTACTAGAGAGTACAACTTAGCTTTGGGGGAAAGAAGAGCTAATGCTGCTAGAGATTATTTAATGACTTATGGTATTTCAGGTAAAAGAATATCAGTAATAAGTTATGGTAAGGAAAAACCAGTTAATCCAAAGTCATCACCAATATCTTGGTCTCAAAATAGAAGATCAGTAACAGTTAAAGTAAATTAATATTAAATTTAAAAGACCCTTTGATATAAGAATCAAAGGGTCTTTTTTTTGCCATTTTGTAGAATTAAATAATTTAAATGGATTTTAGTATAACCAAATCTTTAAAGCTCAATCTATTTATTTTTTTTGTTCTTATTTTTTCTGTATTACATGCTGAGGAGGAGGAGATTTTACTTAAAAGCATTTCTGATCAAATCCAAGTTTTAACAAGCGATCTGAAAACTTTAGAGAAAGCAGTATATAAACAATCAGACATTTCGAATAGAAACTCAAATTCAACAAAGTCCGATGGATTAAATGAGGATATTCTTACAAAACATCTTTTGAAATTAAACGAAATCGAGAATCAATTTAGAGAGCTCACAAATAAATTTGAAGAAGTTAATTTTAAATTAGATAAACTGTCTTCAAGAGTTACTAAAATACAATCTGATACTCAATTAAGATTTTCAGATTTAGAAAATAATGGAACAATTCAAGCAAAAAAAGATAGGCAAGAAAACTTACCACTTCCTGGATCTTCTAAACCACAAGATTTTGGAGCAAACCCTGGTTACCAAACTTCCACTCTTCCTTCGAGACAAGAAATTAATTCTGTCGAGAGTGCTCAAACTGTCGTAACTGAAAAAGCAGAAAAGAAAGAATCACTACTTCCTGATAAGTCTCCTGAGGAACAGTACGAGTTTGCAGTTAGCTTTATGAAGATCGGAGATTATGAAACAGCAGAATTTGCTTTAAAAGAATTTATAGATCAAAATAAAGATCATGATTTAGCGGGAAGCGCTCAATATTGGTATGGAGAAACTTTCAGAATCAGACAATTATATTCAGACGCTGCTACAGCATACTTAGACGGTTATCAAAACTACCCAAAAAGTAAAAAGGCTCCAGACAATCTTCTGAAACTTGGAATTACAATGGTCCAACTTGGTGAAAAAGATCAAGGTTGTAAAATGATCACCGGCTTAAAAAAAGAATACCCAAAAGCAAGCAAGTCTGTGTTACAAAAAGCTCAATATGAGCAAAAAAAATTCAAGTGTAAATCTTAGTAGCTTAATTAATGACCGAGAGGACTTAAGAGAAATTTTTTTAAGTTTCAAAAACAAACTTAGTAGATACAAAAAAAAATCTTACCTAATCGGCGTATCTGGAGGCCCCGATAGCATGGCTTTAGCTGCTTTATCAAAAATTTATAGCTTAGAGTCTAATGTTAAAATGTATTACACTTTGGTCGACCATAGTATTAGAAAGAATTCTGCAAAAGAAGCAAAGCAAGTCAAAAAATTGTTAAAAAAACATAATATTAATTTAAGAATTTTTAAAAATAAAAAACTAATCAAAAAAAATGTTCAAGCTGAAGCTAGATTAGTAAGATATGAAATATTCTCAAAAATTTGCAACAAAAATAATATTAGTTATATTTTGACGGCTCATAATCTTGAGGATCAAGTAGAAACCTTTTTTATAAGACTTTCAAGAGGCAGTGGCTTGACTGGATTATCTTCAATGAAACAATTAACTAAATTAAGTAGAAAAATAAGATTATTAAGACCACTTTTAGAAGTTAAAAAGCAAGACTTAGTCAAAATTTCTAAAATAGTTTTTGGAAGATATTTAAAAGATCCTTCTAATTCTAACACAAAATTTCTTAGAACAAGAATTCGAAACTTAAAAAAACCCTTGCAAAAAAGCGGGATCAGCTATGATCAAATTTTTAAATCAATTAATAATCTAGCTTCAAGTAAAAATATTCTAGAAAAATATTATACTCAAGTTTCAAAAGAGAATATTAAAAAATCTAAAAATTTAGTAATTTTAAATCTAAAAAAATTTAAGACATTTAATGAGGAAGTTAAAATTAGACTAATTAATATCTCTATTAAACATTTAAATAGAAATTATTACAATATAAGAGCTAAAAAAGTTATAAATCTTATAAAAAATCTAAAAAAAAAGAGTTATACTAAATCAACTCTTGGAGGGTGTATTTTGGTGAAGCAAGGTGAAAAATTACTGTTCAAAAAAGAGAAAAAGTCTCATTTTTAATAGAATTGTTATATTTTGTCTTATTTACAACTCATTTAGTAATAAAATATACTTGTTAAAATAAAAATAATGATTATTTAAAAGTTATGAATTTGAAAAATTTAGTGATGTGGGTAATTATTGTCTTACTTTCTGTAGGGCTGTTCAATATGTTTCAAGATCCCAACAAAATCAGTACAGAAAAAAACCCACTTCCTTTCTCAAACTTTTTAAATGAGGTTGATAATGGAAGGGTAGTCGAAGTTCAAATCCAGGGGAACAACATTACAGGTGTTTTAGCTGACGGTAAAACATTTTCCACTTATTCACCTAATTATCCAGAGTTGGTGGAAAAACTTTCCTCAAACAATGTAAGCATTGTTGCAGCGCCACAAGAAGATAAAATGCCATCACTTTTAGGTATACTGCTTTCATGGTTTCCTATGCTTTTATTAATAGGAGTATGGATATTTTTCATGCGTCAAATGCAAGGTGGAAAAGGTGGAGCCATGGGTTTTGGAAGATCCAAAGCTAAATTGTTAAACGAAGCACATGGAAAAGTAACTTTTAATGATGTTGCTGGAGTTGAAGAGGCTAAAGAAGAAGTAGAGGAAATTGTTGAGTTTTTAAAAGACCCAAAAAAATTTAGTAGATTAGGTGGAAAAATTCCTAAGGGAGCACTTTTGATTGGTCCTCCTGGCACGGGGAAAACATTACTTGCAAAAGCAATAGCTGGAGAGGCAAACGTACCTTTTTTTTCAATCTCAGGTTCAGATTTCGTTGAAATGTTTGTTGGAGTAGGAGCTTCAAGAGTAAGAGATATGTTCGAGCAAGGTAAAAAACATTCTCCCTGTATTATTTTTATAGATGAAATAGATGCTGTTGGAAGAAGTAGAGGAGCAGGTTTAGGGGGCGGTAATGATGAAAGAGAGCAAACATTGAACCAATTGTTAGTTGAAATGGATGGTTTTGATACTAATGAAGGAATAATTTTAATTGCAGCTACCAACAGACCAGACGTTTTAGATCCCGCATTGTTGAGACCAGGAAGATTTGATAGACAAGTTGTTGTAGGAAACCCAGATATAATTGGAAGAGAAGCAATTTTAAAGGTTCATGTCAAAAAAATTAATACTGGCCCAGATGTGAAATTAAGGACAATAGCAAGAGGCACTCCAGGGTTTTCCGGCGCAGACCTAGCAAACTTAATAAATGAGTCTGCATTATTAGCAGCCAGAAAAAACAAAAGAGTTGTCACAATGTCTGATGTTGAAGAGGCTAAAGATAAAGTTATGATGGGGGCTGAAAGAAGATCGATGGTTATGTCTGAGGATGAAAAAAAATTGACTGCTTACCATGAAGGTGGTCATGCCATAGTAGCTCTAAATGAGAAAGCATCTGACCCTATACATAAAGCTACTATCATCCCAAGGGGAAGAGCCCTTGGAATGGTTATGAGACTACCTGAGAGAGATCAACTTTCTGTTACTAGAGAAAAAATGCATGCTGATATAGCTGTAGCAATGGGAGGAAGAATTGCAGAAGAGATAATTTTTGGCCATGAAAAAGTAACCTCTGGCGCTTCTTCAGATATTGAGATGGTAACAAAAATGGCAAAAAATATGGTAACAAAATATGGGATGAGTACTGAATTAGGAACAATTGCTTATGGAGAAAATGAAGAAGAAGTTTTTTTAGGCAGATCAGTAACTAAGCAACAAAATATGTCTGAAGAAACAGCAAAAAAAATTGATATAGAAGTTAAAAAAATAGTAGATAAAGGATATGAAAGAGCGAGAAAGGTTCTTACTGAAAAAATTGATGATCTACATAAAATTGCAAAAGCTTTACTGATCTATGAGACACTATCAGGTGACGAAATCAGAGACTTAATACTTAAAGATATAAAACCAACTAGATCGTTTAAAGAGGAAGAAAATGACGATGGTAAATCTTCTTCAGCGCTTGGTTCTTTAGGTTTAAAACCAAAACCAGCAATCTAATTTTTAAATGGTAAAATATTACACTAGAGCGTGTAATTTTTACTATGGCAAGAGAGCCAGATATCTAATAAAAAAAAAACAGGCAATTCCCTTGTGCGGTGATAGTAGTATAGCATTTGATCACATTGAAATATTTAAGAGATCAAATAAAAGTATCGAAAGTAAAATAATTCATTTCAAAGATGTCAAAAAACTAAAAAAGAAAGAGAAGCGTTCCATAAAAAAAGATTTGAACAAAATCACTTTAAGAAGAAGAAACTTTATTAGAAATGTCAATTTTTCTAATACAACAATTATGGGAATTTTAAATTTAACTCCTGATAGTTTTTCAGATGGAGGAAAATTCAATAGCAATCATAAATCTTTAAAACAGATATCCTCTATGATTAAAGCGGGAGCTAAAATTATAGATGTTGGCGGAGAATCAACTCGACCAGGATCTAAAACAATCAAACCAGAGAAAGAGTGGAAAAGAGTAAAATTTGTTATTAAGAATTTTAAAAAAAAATTTAAAAAAACTTGTTTATCTTTAGATACAAGAAAATCTCACGTAATGATTAAAGGTATTGAATATGGTGCTAATTTAATTAATGATGTATCTGGCTTCACTTATGAAAAATATTCTCTTAAAAAATTGAAAAAATATAAAGTTTCTAAAGTTCTACACCACATGCAAGGAGAACCAAATACTATGCAAAATAACCCCACTTATAAAAATGTTTTATTAGATATCTATGATTTTTTTGAAGAAAGTATTCAAAAAAGACTAAAAGATAAAAATATAATAATAGATCCAGGAATTGGTTTTGGTAAAACTTTGAAACATAATTTGACTTTAATTTCTAAAATATCTTTGTTTCATAGTCTA
>MDSW01021076.1_pt1 | contig 12605 bp, 12 predicted proteins | sample 811171 | NCBI WGS metagenome assembly MDSW01 (sample SAMN05326641, study PRJNA326480) | marine metagenome | isolation source: seawater | place: Atlantic Ocean: North West | collected 2012
CATGATTAATAGTAAATATTTTAATAAAATAATTAACTTTGACGAAAAAAAAGGAATTCTAAAAGCTGAGTCAGGAATCACAATAAATGAAATGATAAAGTTTTTATTACCAAAAGGATGGTTTTTAAAAGTAACTCCAGGAACAAAATATGCGACACTAGGAGGATGTATTGCAAGTGATGTTCATGGAAAAGAGCACCACAAAGAAGGTTGTTTTAGTGAAAATTTAATAAAATTAAGACTATTAATTAATAAAGATCAAATTATAGAATTAGATAATTTAAGCCATCCTGATTTATTCCAGGCAACTTGTGGAGGTATGGGCTTAACAGGATTTATACTTGAAGCTGAAATTCAATGTAAAAAAATCAAATCTTCAAAAATTATTTTTAATAAAAAAGTTAATCATAATATAGATGAAGTATTTTCTTGTTTTGATAAATATATGAACTCAAATTACTCAGTAGCTTGGCTAGATACAAGTAAAAGCAAAAGTGATTATAAGTCAATATTCATTCATGGCAATTTTTGTGAAAAATCTAAATTAACATTAGAAAATAACATAAGGTTTAAAATACCTTTTAACATTAAAGTTATAAATAATTTGAGTATAAAAATATTTAATTATTTTTATTTTTTTTGGAACTCTTTTAATCAAAAAAGTGGAAAGATAAGCTATGAAAATTTTTTTTATCCTTTGGATAAAATTGATAATTGGTATAAGCTTTACGGTAAAAATGGATTTTTACAATATCAATTCATAATACCAAAAGAATGTGGAAAAGAAGCCATTTTGGAAGTATTAAATTATCTTAACCAAGTTAATCAAATGTCATCTTTAGCTGTTTTGAAACTTCACAGAAAAAACAATTTAAATTATATGTCATTTCCAATATATGGATACAGTTTAGCAATGGATTTTCCATATTCAAAAAAAATAAACTTAATTCTGGAAGACTTAGATAAAATAGTTTCTAAATTTAATGGTAAAATATATTTAACAAAAGATTCTAGGTTATCCAAATATTTCTTTGGTAAGTTTTATTCTCAATTTAAACAAGTTAAAGAAGTAAAAAAAAAGTATAATATATTTAATTTTAGCTCTATTCAGTCAAATAGAATAGGTTTTGATGACTGATAATACTATAGTTATTTTGGGAGCAACATGCAAATTAGGTATTGAGCTAAGTTTTATTTATGCAAAAAATAATTTTAATTTAATTTTAATATCAAGAAATAATAAAAAAAATGAAGATCTTAAAAATTCCTTGCAGAATAAATTTCCAAATATTACTATTTCAACATATGAACTTGATATTCTAAATTTAGATAACCAAAATTTTGTATATAATAAAATAAAAAATATACCTAAAGGAATTATATCTTTAATTGGAGAAACTCATAATATTGAAAAAATTTATGACAAAAAATTAACTAAAATTATTAATGTAAACTTTACGAATTTGATTAATTTTCTAACTTATTTTTTAAATGATTTTGAGGAAAAAAATGAAGGCTTTTTAATATGCGTATCTTCTGTTGCAGGATTAAGGGGCAGATCTAAAAATTTTATTTACGGAAGCGCTAAAGCAGCTCTTATAACTTTTTTATCTGGTTGTAGAAATTATTATAATAATACCAATATATTTATAATGACTGTGTTGCCTGGATTTATTAGAAACAATAAAGATAATACAAATAAAATAAATAAAATTCTTCAAACAGAACCATCTGTTCTAGCAAAAAAAATTTTTTTAGCACATAAAAAAAAAAAAGAAATTGTATACTCTAGTTTTTTATGGAAATTAATTATGTTGGTTATTCAGATTTTACCAAACAAAATTTTTAATAAAATAAAATTTTAATTATGTTTAAAGCAAATAAAAAAATAATTTTTAAATCAATAAAATTTTATAATTCTTCATTTAATTATATTATTAATAATTTATTAAAATCTGGTGGTTATCTTGTTGCTCCAGCAGCTTCTAGTTTGAGTGAAATAAAAACTAATAAAATTTATTATAGATCTTTGATAAATTCAAATTTTGCCATTTTTGATAGTGGTTTTTTTTGTTTATTGTTAAGATTTTTTAAGAGAACAAAAGTAAAAAAATTTTCAGGTTATTTATTTTTAAAATTATTATTAGAAAAAAAATCAATAAAAAATAAAAAATTTTTTTTAGTGAACCCTAATCAAAAAGAGCAAATAAAAAATATTAATTTATTAAGATCAAAAAAAATATTTAATATCCGATCCTATTGCGCTCCTTTATATAATTTATCTAATTATAAAGATTATAAACTTTTAAATGAAATAAAAAATTTTAAGCCAAATATAATAATAATAAATATTGGTGGAGGTATTCAAGAACCTCTTGGGGAATTTTTAAATTCGCACTTTAAAACAAAAGCCATAATTCTTTGTACAGGTGCAGCAATTGGTTTTTTAAACGGAATACAAGCGCCGATTACTTCTTTCTACGATCGATATTACTTAGGTTGGTTAATTAGGCTTATTCACAAACCTACTAATTATTTTCCACGAATTATAAAATCCTTAAATTTGATTAAATTTTTTTATTGAGATTATTTTTTTCGTAAAATAATTTTTATCAATTTCTTAAAAATATTATAAGGGTAAAATATTAAATAAGACAAAAATAGGTTGTAATTAAAATCTCTAAAACGAAAAATCTTATATAATAAGTAATAATAAGAACCATATGCATAAAGTTTACTAAGTCTATTTTCTTTTAAAAAGTCTAAAAAGTATTTTTGATTTTCCTTCCAAGCAATTTTTTGCGATTCTCTATTTTCACTAAATGCTAAAAAATCGTTGTCGAATTTAATTGTATTTGAATGCTTAAACAAATTTATTCTCTCAAGTTTTAATGCTTCACTTACTGAAATATAAAAATTTTCAATAATTCCCCAATCGTATTGTTTGTAATTCTTAGAGAGTTCTTGGAATCTTAATGCTGTTTCTTTTGTAATTTTAAAAGCTATCAAATCTATTCCATAATGCGGCCAGTAATTATTTTTAACAATCCCATTGGTTATATGTATATTTGGATATATTAAGGCACAAAACTCACTTTTGTTAATTTTAGACATAATTTTAAAGATATTATTTGGAACAATAATATCTGCTGAGGAACAAATTAAATATTGATAATCATTGTCTATAAACTGATTAAGTGCATTTCTAAGCATTAAGTGATTTGAGTATTTTTTACCTTTAGGCAGTTCATTTTTTGAAATATTTATATAATGATTTTTGATTTTTTTTTTTTCTACAAAATCTTTTACATTTTCTTCATCAAATTGGGTCAGACTAAATGTAATATCAAAGTCAATAGACATTATTGATTCTAAAAATATACTTTGAAAAAAATCATTGATTTTTGATTTTCCAATTGGTCTAAAAGATACTAACCATAAAGCTTTCATTACATTTTATAATAAACTGTTTTTTAACTACTGCTAGAAAAAAATTACTTATTCGTTTGATCTTTACAGAATTTATCTTGTCTTAAAAAAAAATTAGACTAAAAGATGTCTATGAAAATACTTGTAGCTGGAGCCGGAGGTTTTATCGGTGGGCATTTAGTAAAAAGTCTTTTAGAAGACGGTCATGATCTAGTTTGTGCAGATCTAAAACCAATTGAATATTGGTTTCAAGTTTTTGAAAAAAGCAAAAATTATTCATTAGATTTAAAAGAGTACGAAAATTGCTTAAAAGCAAGCAAAGGAGTTGATTATATTTATAACATGGCGTGTAATATGGGAGGAATGGGTTTCATTGAAAATAATAAAGCAGAGTGCATGTTATCTGTACTTATAAATACAAATTTTCTTAGAGCATGTTTAAAAAATTCTGTAAAAAAATATTTCTTTTCATCTAGCGCATGCGTTTACAATGCTTCAAAACAAAAAAAATCTTTTGTTGAAGGTCTAAAAGAAGATGATGCTTATCCAGCAGACCCAGAAGATGGTTATGGGTGGGAAAAACTTTTTAGCGAAAGAATGTGTAGACATTTTACTGAAGATTTTGGATTGCAAACTAGGGTTTTAAGATATCATAATGTATATGGACCTGAAGGAACGTATGACGGTGGAAGAGAAAAAGCTCCAGCAGCAATATGTAGAAAGATTGCAAATGCTAAAATTAAAAAATTGAATTCAATTGATGTTTGGGGAGATGGAGAACAAACAAGAAGTTTTATGTATATTGATGATTGTATTAATGGAACAAAAATGATCTTTAATTCTCAATCTACGGATGTTTATAATCTTGGAAGTGATGAGCAGGTTTCAATTAACCAAATGATTGACATGATTGAAAACATAGCTGAGTATAAAGTTAAAAGAAATTATCAACTAGATAAGCCAAAAGGAGTTAGAGGAAGATCAAGTGATAATCAAAAAATAAATAAAGATTTTAATTGGGGTCCAAATATTAAGCTTTATGATGGTTTAAAAATTACCTATAAATGGATTTACGATCAAATTGTATCAGGTGAAAATAGTCAAAAATTTACAAGAGGTTACTAATTTTTCTTTTATATAATCATGCCTAGATTAAAAGAAAAAATATTAATTACATTGCCAGCTTTTTTAATATCAATAATTCCCTTATTTTTGATAACTGGCCCTTTTTTAAGTGATCTTTGCGTTGTCTTAGTTTGTTTATTTTTTTTAGTAAATGTTGTTTTAAATAAAGATTATACTTTTTTTAAAAATAAATTTTTTTTTATTTTTTTTATTTTTTTTATTTTTTTATTAATAAATAGTTTAATAAAATTTTATGATTTTCATAATTTACGCTCCTCTTTAGGATATCTTAGATTTGGTATTTTTTCTTTAGGCGTTATATATTTTATTGAAAAGGAACAAAAAATATTAAGATGGACATTTTATACTTTTGTAATTTGTTTCTTATTATTAGTTATTGATGGTTATATTCAATATTTTTATAAAGCAAATTTATTTGGTGATTCAGTTGATTTAGACAGTAAAAGAATACGATTTTTGTTTAATGATCAATATATATTAGGTAGTTATCTAAGTAGGCTTTTTCCAATTTTTTTGGCTCTAACTTTCCTTTTGTATGGAAATAATAAAAAATATATAATTTCAATTTCAATATTATTTGTATTAATAGAAACTTTAATATTTTTAAGTGGTGAAAGAGTTGCATTTTTCTTTAATACACTTTCGGCAATATTTATTATAATTTTAATAAATAAGTTTAAGAGAATTAGACTAATTACTTTGCTGTTATCATTCTCTACAATTTTTTTAATTACATTGTATGATGATACAGCAAAAAAAAGGATCTGGGATCAAACAATAAATCAAATTGGAATAAAATCATCTAAAATGAATATTTTTTCTGAAATTCATGAAAGTCATTATCTTTCTGCATATAAGATGTTTTTAGATAATAAGCTAATAGGAATTGGTATTAGAAATTTTAGAAATTTTTGTCATGAACCAAAATATAAAACCCATCAACATTCATGCACAACACATCCACACAATACTTATGTTCAACTTTTGGCAGAGACGGGTATAATTGGATTTTCATTTGGCATTATTTTATTTTTTTATTTTATTTTTAAAATGTTAAATCACCTTAAAGGAGCATTATTTAAAAAAATTTATTTTTTTAACGATTTTCAAATTTGTTTGCTAGCTGCGATTTTTATTACAATTTGGCCATTAGCACCTAGTGGTAATTTTTTTAATAATTGGATCTCGATTGTATATTATTTTCCCGTAGGTTTTTTCCTATGGAGTGTAAAAAATCAAACTAAAATTTCTTAAAAATTACATCATAAATACCAACTTTTTTATGATACAACTTATCCAGGGAAATATGAGTACAAGGTGATTTAAAGTACTTACACTCAGTAATGCTTTTATAATAATAAAAGTTTTTTGATATATAAATTTTTTTAAAATTTTCTTGATCTTCGAGAGGTAACGATCTATCGCTAGGAATTAAAGTTCTTTCTTCATGATATTTATATATTCTTTGACCTTGTTTTAGGAATACACTTATTAAACATATTATTATTAATACCTTTGTAAACTTAAAAAATCTTTTAGAATTAATTTCATTTAAAAATTGTAAAGATATCATGACAATAAAAATTATTAGATAAGAATAGCCATATCTGTATAGGGGGAATTTTATGATAAAAAAAATAGTCCCAATTAATGAAAATAAAAATATTATCGATTTTTTTTCTCCCTCAAGTTTTTCTAAAACATTTTTTCCACGAAAAAAAACACTAAATAAAAAAACAAAGAATAAAAAAGGAACCAAGTTTTTTAAAAAAATATATTGAAGATTTTTTTGCCAAGCACTTAACCAATTAAAATTTTTATTAAATTTTTCTTTTGAAATATTTTTTTCCTCTCTTTCTGGCCATCCTTTTGCCCATGCCTCTGCTTTTATTGACTCATTATTAACCTCTTGGACATTTACCCATTTTAAACTTGATAAACATGTAGATTGCACAGGATAAATAGCACATCCAGAAACTAGTATATTTTTTACTATCCACAAAAAGAGTATTAAAACTGGAAAATTTAGAGTTGCTTTAAATAGATTGAGCCTTTTTTTAAAAAAAATGTAGGCGGGAATTATCATGGTAAAAACTAAAAAAGATTTATTTAGAATTGAAAAAATACACAATAAAAGTATTTTATTATAATTCTTTAAATCATATTTTTTCAAATAAATAAATTTTGAAACTAAAAAGAATACTGTTAAGTGAGACATGGCATCATTTCCAAACTCTCCAAATCTATTTATTCTTAAACAGATGTATATAAAAATCAAAAATGAAAATAATTTTCCAAACGTAATTTTTTTATTATCAAGTAAAGATGATAGATCATTTAAAAAGTATAAAAAAATTGATATGCAAAATATAGCAGAAGGAATTAGTAAACCATTTAGTCCTGAAAAAATGGTGTAATTAAATGATGACAAATATTGAAATATAGATATATGTCCAAATCTAAAATGCAAAATAGAGATGCCTGGAATTATTTTATTTTCATTAAGAATTTGGCTATACGGCAAGTGATACAAATAAGCATCTGGTCTAAACTCTGTATCAAAAGATATTAATATTAATATACATAATGAAATTAAGATTATTTTTTTAATTTCTGAGAAATAAATTTTCTTTTTATAAAAAATAAAAAATATACAAATAACTAAAATTTGAAAAATTGAATTTAATTCTTTAGTTAATGGTAAAATAAAATTTAAACTTAAAGATATAAAAGACGCAAAAATAACTCCAAATATTAAATTATCATAAAAGTTTCTATTATTTTTTGATAAAAATAGCTTTCCTAGAATTAAATAAAAAATTATTGTTATAATGCACGAGGATATAAACAAAATTAATTCTATGAAATTGGGCATAGTTACTTCCATGTACAATAAATAAAAAAATTAATGAAGTATCAATATTTTATTAAGTTGGAATTTTAAAAGTAAGAAAAAATTATATTAAATAATGCATTCTTTGCAATGTTTACTTTACCAAAATGCTATATCATTATGAGAGTACATATATTTATATTACTTGACGCTAGTCAATTTTCAATAAATTGCTTTATAATATTTGACATATTTAAAAAAAGTAATATAGGTTTTATGCCTGGTGATTATTGCGAAAGTGTAATACCCGATCCCATTCCGAACTCGGTAGTCAAGCCTTTCTGCGCCAATGGTACTTTGTCTTAAGACATGGAAGAGTAGGACGTTGCCAGGCTTTAAATCCTAATGAAAAAATTTATAGTTGTTACTGGTGGGGCTGGGTTTGTTGGATCTAATTTAATTGAATATCTTCTAAAGAAAACCAACTTTAAAATAATTAGTTTAGATAATTATTCTTCTGGAACAAAAAAAAATCATATTAAATCGAAAAAAGTTAAATACATTAGAGGAAATACACAAGCTATTTTCAGAATTTTGTCAAAATATAAGAAAAAAATTAAAGTAGTTTTTCATTTTGGCGAGTTTTCGAGAATTTTTCAAAGTTTTAATAAATTTTATGAATGTTATGACTCTAATTCTATTGGCAGCAAAGAAGTTTTTAAATTTTGTTTAGAAAATAAAATCAAGCTTATTTACTCAGCAACATCTGCTTCTTTAGGAAATAAAGGTTTTGATAAAAATCTTTCTCCATATGCATTTACGAAGGCAAAAAATATAGAATTATTAGAAAACTTAAAAAAATGGTTTAACTTTAAATTTGAAATAATTTATTTTTATAATGTTTATGGAATAAGACAGATCGAAGAAGGTGAAATGGCAACAGTTATAGGAATTTTTCAAAACCAATATAAAAAAAATATACCATTGACTGTAGTCAAGCCAGGTACTCAAACAAGAAGATTTACGCATGTATTTGATACAGTTCGAATTTGCTATAAAGCATGGTTAGCAAATAAATGCGCGTATTACAGCATCTCAAATAAAAAATCGTACTCTATTTTAGATGTGGCAAAAATGTTCAATACCAAAATAACTTACTTAAAACCCAGATTAGGCGAAAGATATGCTTCAGCATTAACGAATTTTTCATTCAATAAGAGAGTTATAAAGAAATATGGAAAAATAAGTTTGAAAGATTACGTAGCATCGTTTATTAAGGAAAAAAATTAAATTATGAAAATAGCAAGCTCCTTAAAATCATTAAAAAAAAGAGACCTCAACTCAAAATTAGTTAGAAGGAGAGGTAGAGTTTATATAATTAATAAAAAAAATCCCAAGTTTAAAGCAAGACAGAAATAATCTAAGTTTTATGATAATAGCTTCTGTATCAGAAAACAAAGAATTAGAAAAAAGAATTTCGATAACCCCTGAAATCTCAAAAAAATATATCGATTTAGGATTTGAAGTACATTTAATTGAAAATTATGGAGAACATTTAGGAGTTAAAGACGATGAGTTTAAAGAGTATGGAGTTAAAATGTCTACTAGCGAAAAACAGCTTATAGAAAACTCAGATGTACTAATTCAAATGAGCTTGTTAGATGAAACTAAGACTTCAATTTTAAAATCAGATCAAACTTATATTGGAGTTTTGGACCCATATGAAAATAAAAATAGACTTGATGAATTAGCAAAAAAAAAAATTAACTTGTTTTCTTTAGAATTATTACCAAGAATTACAAGAGCACAATCAATGGATATTCTTTCTTCTCAAGCAAATTTAGCAGGTTATAAAGCAGTAGTAGAAGCATTTTCAGTTTTTGAAAAAGCTATTCCAATGATGATGACTGCAGCAGGCACAATACCTGCAGCAAAAGTTCTAGTTGTAGGGGCAGGTGTTGCAGGTTTGCAAGCAATAGCAACAGCAAAAAGAATGGGAGCAATAGTATTTGCCACAGATGTAAGATTAGCTTCAAAAGAACAAGTGGAAAGTTTAGGTGGAAAATTTTTAACAGTAGACGGAGCTGAAAACTTAGAAACTGAAGGTGGTTATGCAAAAGAAGCATCGGAAGAATTTAAAAAAAAACAAGAAGAATTATTAAGTGAGACACTTAAAAAAATTGATATTGTTATATGCACTGCTTTAATACCTGGAAAAAAAGCTCCATTAATAATCAAGGAGGCTATGCTAGAAAATATGCAATCCGGGTCAGTGATATATGATTTAGCTGCAATTCAGGGAGGAAATGTAGCATTTACCGAAGTAGATAAAATTATAGATCGAAAAGGAGTAAAAATTATTGGTGAGTCAAATATTTTAAATAAACTACCAACTTCATCATCAAGCTTGTATGCAAAAAATGTCTACAATTTTGTATCTAATTTATACGACAAAGAAACAAAAAAAATTAAAATTAATTTAGAGGATGAAATTATTGCTAAGACAATAATTAAATAAATTATGGAAATAGACCCATTTATATTTAGATTAAGTATTTTTATACTTTCAATTTTTATAGGATATTATGTTGTTTGGAGCGTTACACCATCGCTACATACTCCTTTGATGTCTGTTACAAATGCTATTTCGTCTGTAATAATAGTTGGAGCAATTATAGCAGCATTAGCTGGAGATTCTGAGACTGTATTTGATACAGCAAATATCTTTGGTTATTTAGCAATTATTTTAGCAGCAGTTAATATTTTTGGTGGATTTTTGGTTACACAAAGAATGCTCGCAATGTATAAAAAAAAGAAAGATAAAAAATGATTTCAGCAAATTTTTTAGCAGTTTTTTATTTAATATCTGGAGTATTATTTATTTTAGCTTTAAGAGGCCTTTCATCTCCTGAAACTTCGAGACGAGGAAATTTATTTGGAATAATCGGCATGGTTATTGCTATTGGAGTAACGATAATTTCAGTAGGTAATTTTTCAACAGGATTTTTATATTTAATGATTTTATTGGTAATCGGAGGATCAATAGGATCATTTATAGCATTTAAAATACCTATGACGGCAATGCCAGAGTTGGTTGCAGGATTTCATAGCTTAGTTGGATTAGCAGCAGTTTTTGTAGCAATATCAGCTTTTTTAAATCCTGAGATTTTTAATCTTGGAAGTCCCGGGGATATCAAAATTGCTAGTCTTATTGAAATGTCTTTAGGTGCAGCAATAGGAGCAATAACATTTACAGGTTCTATAATTGCCTTTTTAAAACTGCGAGGCATAATGTCGGGATCGCCAATTACTTTTTTTGGTCAACACTACCTTAATTTAATATTAGGAATTTTATTAATAGTTTTAATTATATATTTATGTAAAACTCAAATTGATACTTGGTTTTGGACAATTATAGCTATTTCATTTCTGGTAGGAATTTTGCTGATCATCCCAATAGGAGGCGCAGATATGCCTGTTGTGATTTCAATGCTAAATTCTTATTCTGGATGGGCTGCAGCAGGAATAGGTTTCACACTCGAAAATACTGCTTTAATAATAACAGGTGCTTTAGTTGGTTCGTCAGGAGCCATTCTATCTTATATAATGTGCAAAGGAATGAACAGATCATTCTTCAATGTAATATTGGGAGGATGGGGAGCAACAGATCAAACATCTTCATCTTCATCAAAAGAACAAAAACCGGTTAAAAATGGTAATGCGGATGATGCAGCATTCTTAATGAAGAATGCATCTTCAGTAATAATTGTTCCTGGCTATGGTATGGCTGTAGCACAAGCTCAGCATGCACTTAGAGAAATGGTTGATGCGCTAAAAAAAAATGGGGTCAAAGTATCTTATGCAATACATCCAGTTGCAGGGAGAATGCCAGGCCATATGAATGTGTTGCTTGCAGAAGCAAATGTCCCTTATGATGAAGTTTTTGAATTAGAAGAAATAAACAATGATTTTGCAAATTGTGATGTTGCTTATGTAATCGGAGCAAATGATGTGACAAATCCTATAGCAAAATCTGATCCACAAAGTCCAATTTATGGAATGCCAGTTTTAGATGTTGAAAAAAGCAAATCAGTCTTATTTGTAAAAAGAAGCCTATCCCCAGGTTATGCTGGTATTGATAATGATTTATTTTATAGAGATAATACATTAATGTTATTTGCTGACGCTAAAAAAATGACAGAAGAAATAGTTAAAAGTTTGTAAATTGACAAAAATATTTTGTGATATTGCTGATAAAAAATTAATTAAAATATTCAATAAAAAAAAAATTGTTAAAGGTTTTACAACAAACCCAAGCCTAATGAGAAAAGCTGGAGCTAAAAGCTACAAATCTTATAGTTTAGAGATATTAGAAACTACAAAAAAACCCGTTTCATGTGAAGTTTTTGCTGACGATGAAAAAAAAATGATTTCACAAGGAAAGAAAATAAGCAAATGGGGAAAAAATGTATACGTTAAAGTTCCTGTTTGCAATTCTAAAGGCAAGTTTATGGGAAAAGTTATACAAAAATTAAATCGTGAAAATATTAAACTTAATATAACTGCAGTTTATTCATCGAGTCAGACAAAAAAAATTTTAAGATTAATTAACAAGAAAACAAAAGTTATAATTTCAATTTTTGCTGGAAGAATGGCAGATGTTGGAAAAGATCCAATCCCTGAAATTAAAACTAGTATTGCTGTAGCAAAAAAATTCAAAAATGTTGAAATTCTTTGGGCAAGTGTAAGAGAACCATATAATTACTTACAAGCCAAACAATTAAATTGTCATATAATTACTATACCGCCATCAATTATAGAAAAAATAGAAAAATTCGGTAAATCATTCGATAAACTCACAACCGATACTGTAAAAGGTTTTTTGATTGATAGCAAAAAGTCAAATTTTAAAATTTAATAAATTGGTTGCGGGGGACGGATTTGAACCGCCGACCTCAAGGTTATGAGCCTTGCGAGCTACCAGGCTGCTCCACCCCGCGATAACTAAAATCTATTTCTTAGTTTATTTAATTTTTTTACTCTTTTAATATTTTCTTGGAGAATTCTTTTCTTTTTTTCAGATGGCTTTTCATAGTTATTCTTTAACTTTATAATTTTAAAAAAACCATCTCTCTGTAGTTTTCTTTTTAAAACTCTCAGTGCTTGTTCAACATTATTATCTTTAACTTCTATTTTA
>MDSW01025783.1_pt1 | contig 12605 bp, 12 predicted proteins | sample 811171 | NCBI WGS metagenome assembly MDSW01 (sample SAMN05326641, study PRJNA326480) | marine metagenome | isolation source: seawater | place: Atlantic Ocean: North West | collected 2012
GAAAGTTTTTCACAATTTGTAATTGAAAAACAGCTAAGTCTCTATATCTGAAAGCTGCAGCACAACTTGCTAAATAAAATTCCCACATTTTGACAAATTTTTCGTCAAAAAGGTCTTTTACTTCTTTTCTTTTTGCCAAAAATCTTTCTAGCCAACTTTCAAGAGTTTTGTCATAATGCCTTATAAGTGTTTCTGTATCTGCCACTATTAACCCTGTCTTTTCTATGGGCTCTATGATCTGACTAAATGATGGGCAAACACCGCCTGGGAAAATATATTTATTTATGAATTTGTTTGGAGGAGATGGTTTGTCAACTACGCCAATTGTGTGTAACAAAAATATTCCATCATCTTTTAATAATTTATTCATAGACTCAAAGAAAGCCTTATAAAATTTTTTTCCGACATGTTCGAACATTCCTACTGAATAAATCCTGTCATATTGACCATTAATTTCCCTGTAATCTGCCAGTTGAAAATTAACTTGATTGTCTAAACCCAATTCTTTGCTTTTATTTTTACAATAGTTAATTTGATTTTTACTCAAAGAAATACCTGTAACTTCGCAGTCTTTTTGCTTTGCAATTTCAAATGCCATTCCTCCCCAGCCACAACCAACTTCCAAAACTTTTTGGCCCTGTTTTATATCCAATTTTTTTACAATATGATTAATTTTATTTTTCTGTGCTTCTTCTAAGTTTTTTGTATCATCTTTCCAATAAGCGCATGAGTAAAGTCTATGATCTCTATCTAAGAATATATCATAAAGTTTTTCTCCTTTATCGCCCCCAATATCATAATGATGTTCAACATTTTTTCGGGACTTACCTGGTAAATTAAAATTGGTTATATACCTCCATAATTGAAACATTCTTTTTGAAATATAACTTGCAGAATTTACCTCTCTTCGTCCTAAATTTTTAACTAGGTCCATTAAAAATTCTTTTAATGATGCATTTTCAATTATAATTTCATTTCTCATATAAGCTTCAGGAAATTCTAACTCAGGATCTAAGATAAGTTTCCAATTAAGATTATGATTCAATAATTTAATTGTAACAGGACTGTCTTTTCTTGGATTACCACAAATATATTTTTGACCGTTTGAGTCAATTAAAATTATTCCATCTTTCTTTTTGTAAATGTTTGAAAATATTCGTGCTAAAATCATATCTAAGCTGCTAAGTTCCCTTTAGTCATAAATTTTAAATTTTTTAATTTATTAATTAAATCCTCTTTTTCTTTAGGATTCAAAAGGACTAAAGGTGGTAATAAATTTTTAAACCTATCATCTTTTATAGACATATAACTATGAACAGCTGATATTAAATTAAATCCGTCAAATGCTTTTCTTACTGCAATTAGCTTATCATTATGTGTTTGTTCTTTTTTATTTTCAAAATCGTCAAAAACTTTTCTTGCAAGAGAGGCTGTTACATTACAAACAGCTGAGATGATACCGCTGTTACCGAGCTCTAAACCTTTTAATAATTTTGTTTCAGTTCCTGGGAATATTAAAAAATTTTTCAATTTCAAATTTTCAAATAGATTGGAAGTTGAGTCTTTGCAGCCAATAATATTTTTTGGAAAAGCTTTAACAAGCTTAGTTACAATTTCAACGGAAAATCTATAACCGCTAAGTAATTCAAAATTATATAAAATTATTTTTATTTTTGGAATTTTAGATATGATAAATGAATAAAATTCAAATACTCCTTGATCTGTATTACCTTTATAATATGCAGGAGGCATAATTAAATAATCTTTAAAATCATATTCAAACCCATATTTTATTAAATCTATTGTTTCGTTTAATGAATTACACCCTGTTCCTAAAAAAAAATTTTTTTTTAATTTGTGATTTGCAATTTTTGAAATTAAACTTTTTTTTTCAGAATTAGAAATTAGTTGACTTTGTCCAGTCGAACCAAAAAAAATAGCTCCGTGTAAACCATTGTTTATTGTGGCTACCGCATGAGCAATAGTTGCATCCACATTTAATGAATAATCATCATTCAAAATGCTACAAGTAGCAGAATATACACCTCTTGAAATCATAATCTTACCTAATTTATTTTATCTAAGTTATATTAATAAAATCAAGTATGAAAATATTAGTTATACAGGCAAAAATAGGTATGGGGGACATGGTTATTTACCTACCCTATATACATGCTATATCAAAAAAATATAAAAAATCAGTTTCATTATTAGTAAAAAAAAATTCAAGAGCTAAAGACCTTCTTGCTGAAGACAATCACATTGATGAAATAATCACTCTTAAAAAGGAAATGGAAGGAATTTTTGGAATTTTAAAATTATCCAATGAATTAAAAAAAAGAAATTTTGATAAAGTTTTTATTTTTAATTCATCATTAAGATATAATTTAATTTCAAAATTGGCAGGAATTAAATCAATTTATCAGTACCCTTTATTCAGATCCAAAGATAATATTGTATTAAGTGCAAAAATTTTTACTGAAGAAATTATAAACAAAGTAGTTTCAACTGAACCTAATCTGATAGTTAAAAAAACAATTAATGATTTAGATAGAAATTATAAACATATCTGCTTAGGAGTTAGTGCTTCAGGGCCGACCAAACGTTGGGGTATTAATAATTATATAAAGTTAGCAGAAGAAATAGCAAAAAAGACAAAGTGTAAATTTTATATTGCAGGCGGTAAAAAAGATATTGATTTAATAAATCAATTTAAAAGGTCTAAAGTTGGAAATAACTCATTTTCTTTTGAAAATCTTAATATTAAAGATTCTTTAAAAATTATTTCAAACTGCGATTTATACATTGGAAATGACACAGGTTGGGCACATATATCTGTAGCATTAAATATAAAAGCACTTACAATTTTTTGCGATAGTCCGATTTTAGCATATGGTAGGTATAGTGCGAGAATGGTTACAGTAGAACCTGAGGGTGAAAATGAAACCACTACTCACGATACATTAGGACAAAATAAGATTTCATTCGAAAAAGTATTGAGTGAGTCCATTAAATTACTAGATTAAGAAAAGTCAGTTTTGATTATTTTATCTTTAGCTTCATTAACTAATTGACTCAGTCTTTCTGTTTTAAGATCTCTATTCATATCTGGATGAATTTTTTTTTGAAGTTTATTTGCGGCTGTTAAAACTTCTTCTTTTGAACATCCCTTAGAAAGTCCAAGAAGTTTATAAGCTTCATCATTTGAGATACTTGATGAACCTTTATTTTGGTTAAATTGACTTTGTGAAAATCTACCCGAATTCTTTAGAAATTGAATAAGTCTCCACAATTGAAACATTTGTAAGGCTGTAAAACCTTTAATTTTTAATCCACTCAAAATCACAAATAAAAATGGCAAAGAAAATAAAAATTTTCCACCGATTGTAAATATAGCTGCTATTAACATTGATAAATAGACGATAATTTTTTTTATTGTTTGAGCAATTTTTTTTGAACTGGTGCTAGCAAACCAATTCAAGAACAAATAAACTATGACAAAAATGATTATTCCGATTAAAACTAAATTCATATAAATTTCTTATTATGAATATACCAAAACTAAAAAAAATAGAGAGTGCGAAAAAATATCATGACATCGTGCTAAAAGATGATTATTCTTGGGTAGATCAACCAAATATTTTAGAAGTTTTAAAGGATCCCAATAAATTATTACCTGATGTTAAAAAGTATATTGAAGAAAACAATGCTCAAACTGAAGATTATTTCAAAGATGTAAAAAATTTGCAAAAAAAACTTTTTAATGAAATAAAATCTAAAATCAAATTAGACGATACCTCTTTAAAATATAAAGACAAAAAATATTTTTATTGGGTCAAAACAGAAATTAAAGGAAATTATTCTAAAAATGTAAGACAAGTTATAGACTTGTCAAAACCTGAGGAGATTTATTTTGATGGGGACCTTGAGAAAAAAAAATGTGGTTCTGAATATTTTGGCTTGGGTAACATTAGTGTTTCTCATTGTGATAATTACATGGCTTATTCTTTAGATCTAAAAGGATCTGAATACTATACTATCTATTTAAGAGATTTAAATAATAACAAAAATAAAAAAGATATTATAGCGAATACTAGCGGAAGTATTACTTGGTCTTTAGATAGTAAAAGTTTTTTTTATTCGAAACTTGATAAGTACCATAGACCTAGAAAGATTTATAAGCACATAATTGGAAACTCACCAGATAGTGATGAACTTATTTTTCAAGAAAACGCTGAAACATTTACTTGTGGCATAAGTTTAACCTCGGATGAAAAATTTTTTATTATTTCGACTTCAGACCATATAACCACTGAAGAATATTTTTTTCCATCAGATGAAAAATCTATCAAGCCAATTTTATTCAAAAAAAGAGAAAAAGATGTACGCTATTCTATAGACTCTTGGAAAGAGTACTTTTATCTACAAACAAATAAAGATGCTAGAGATTACAAAATTCTAAGATGTAAAACCGATGATATAAATAATTTAGAAGAGTTTATTCCTGCAAAGAAAGAAACTGTAATCGGAGGATTAGAATTTTTAGAGGATTATATTATAAGAAGTGAAAAATCAGATGCTATTTCAAAACTATTTGTAAGAAATATTAAAACAAACGAGGAAGAGGAAATAAAAATTTCTGATGAACCAATAGGTTGCCCAGGGGCTTCTTTAATGCAAAAAGATAGAAATACATCTAAAATAAGAGTTAGTTGGGAAAGTATGAAAACCCCAGGAAGAATCTATGAGTACGATATTTTAACAAAAGAAAAAAGAATAGTTAAAGAAGTTGAAATACCTTCAGGCCATGATCCAGATAAATATATCATAGAAAGAGTAAAAGCTAAATCACATGATGGTAGAATGGTACCTATAAGTCTAGTACGTTTAAAAAATTCAAAAAAAGATGGGAAATCTAAAATTCTACTTTATGCTTATGGAGCCTACAAACATAGCATCTCTCCGTCATTTAGTGCTTCAAGATTTTGTTTAGTAGATCGAGGAATTACTTTTGCAATAGCACATATAAGAGGTGGTGGTGATCTTGGAGATATTTGGCATGAAGAAGGTAAAAAAAAATTAAAGAAAAATACTTTTTTAGATTATATCGCCTGTTCAAATCATTTAATAAATCAAAGATACACTTACAAAGGTGGAATTTGTTTTTATGGTGGTTCGGCTGGTGGATTAACTGGTGGTGCGCTAGCTAATATGGCACCTGAACTTTTTTTTTCTATGCTATTGCTGGTACCTTTTGTTGATACAATGACTACTATGTTAAATGAAAAACTCCCACTTACCCCATCAGAATGGGAACTGTGGGGAAATCCAATTAAAAGTAAAGAATACTTTGAATATATTTTATCATATTCCCCTTATAATAATTTAGGTAGCAAAAATTATCCATCGATGCTTATAACTACTTCTATATTTGATAATCGTGTTTTGTATAGTGAGCCTGTAAAATATATTGCAAGATTAAGAGATGTAAAAAATGATAAAAATCCTCAACTTCTGAAGTGTAAAATGGAAGCTGCTGGACATGGTGGTATGAGTGGACGTGATAATGCCATTCGGGAACTAGCTGAAGAATATAGTTTTATTCTTAAAACTGCTAAAATATTTGATTATTGATTTTTAAAAACAGTTTTTACTGCTAAAACCTATTACGATATTATTTGGATTTATTTCAAATCTTCTTTCACATTTAATCTTAAATTTTTCACCAATATAAATATATATTCTATTTCTTGTTTCCAAAAATTCAATTTTATCAGGTTGTCCGTAAACAATTTTGAGATCTGATTCTGATTTATTCAACCACTTGCTTAATTCTCTCTCTTCCTCAATTGTTTTCTCGTCTATTTTATTAGAAACAGTTTGGCAACCATTGAGTAGAATGAAAGAGCTAAGGAAAATAAAAAAAACAAGTTTTATTTTGATCATAACAACTAATTCATTTTATACATAAAACTTATAAACAGAAATATTACCTGTAGGTTGTAAAATGCCTAAAAACATAACTTTTAAGGGATTTTTTCAACGAATCGGAGTATTCAAGATTCAACGGAGGTTGAATTATGATGAATAAATATTTCGAGTACAGAAAGCATAAAACAAATTTTAAAACTGAAGTAATTGCTGGGGTTACTACATTTCTTACTATGGCATATATTATGTTTTTAAATCCTTTTATTCTTTCTGGAGAGTTTGCGGGACCAGAAAAAGGTTTCTTTGACTTTGGAGCAGTATTTACTGCAACAATTCTAGCAACTGCATTAGCTTGTTTCATAATGGCATTTTACGGTAAAACTTGGCCTATTGGTTTAGCGCCTGGCATGGGTATAAATGCATTTGTTGCGTTTGGTGTGGTTGGCAGTATGGGTTACACGCCTCAAGCTGCGCTTGGTGCAGTTTTAGTCGCTGGTGTATTATTTTTAATTATATCATTAACTCCAATCAGAGCATGGTTAATCAATTCAATTCCAAGAAGTTTAAAACTTGGGATAGGCGCAGGAATTGGATTATTCTTAGCTATTATTGGGTTAGAGATTATGGGCGTAGTTGGAGATCATCCAGTAACGCTTGTTACAATTGGTGATATTAAAAATCCACTAGTACTACTAGGATGTTTAGCATTTGTAGTTATGGTTGTTTTAGAAAAAATGAAAGTTAAGGGTAATATAATAATTGGTATACTTGTTTTTAGTATTATTGCCTGGGGAACAGGATTGGCTAAATTTAACGGTGTAGTTGGATCAATTCCACCAATGACTTACCTATTTGATTTTGATTTAAAAGCTGCTTTAACTGCTGGGATGTCTACAGTAGTCTTCACTTTATTGTTTATAGATTTCTTCGATACAGCCGGAACATTGACTTCAGTTGCAAATGTTGCGGGTAAAGTAGACAGAAAAGGAAGAGTTGCAGATATAAATAAAGCAATGCTATCAGATAGTGTTGGGACAGTTGCTGGGGCTTTTATGGGAACCACTACTGTTACTAGTTATGTAGAATCTGGAGCTGGAGTCAAAGCAGGAGGTCGAACTGGAATGACTTCTCTAGTTATTGGAGTTTTGTTTCTGGCTTGCCTATTCTTTGCTCCATTAGCAACTAGCTTACCAAAAGAAATAGATGGCGCTGCATTGGTATATGTAGCCATACTCTTTGTTAGAAATATCACTGACATTGAATGGAACGATATAGCAGAATCTGCGCCTGCAGTTTTAGCTATGATTACTATGCCTTTGACTTACAGTATAAGTAATGGAATAGCTTTAGCATTTATCGCATATGCATTAATTAAAATACTTACTGGAAAATTTTCACAAACTTCTCCAGCAATATGGGTTATAGCAATATTAAGTGTTTTAAGTTTTTACGTTGCGTAAAAATTCTAAGGGCCGGTGTAAACTGGCCCTTATTTTTTTTGTTTTTTAATTAAATCTTCAATCCTTATTTCCTCGTATCTTTCGAAAGGTTGAACAATCCAAGGATTGCTATCTAATTTTTGAGCGCAGAAATCTGGTTCGAAAGTTGAGTCTTTCTTCTTCCAAAGTACTGCTGTCTTAATATCTTTAATTTTTCCTTTTAATTGAGGATAATTTTTTAACCACTGAATACTTTTATTGAGAGTTACACCAGTATCTGAAAGATCATCGCATAAAAGAATATTCCCCTTCATATCTTGAACAGTTGAACTCATTTCTCTAGAAAATATTAATTCTCCTTGCTGATCTTCAATTCCTTTACCAGAATAAGACTCAACAGCGAGATAGGCGCACTTTAATTTAAAAATTCTGCTTAGAACATCTATGATAGGTGCTCCTCCTCTCATTATTCCAATTAATATGTCAGGTTTAAATCCGCTCTGATAAATTTGTATTGCTAATTTTTCTGTAGTTAAATTATATTCTTTCCAATCTATAATAAGTTTCTCGGCCATAAAAAAAACTAAATTATTTTAAAGCAGTTGTAAATCAAATAGTAGAGGGTGTTTAATACTGTATTGGCTCATTGTCTATTGACCTCCAAAGATACCAAGTAGCTACTGAACAATAAGGGCTAAATTTCTTATGAAGTTTATTTAAAAAATTTTTTGGAGGAAAATATTTCTTGTTATAATTATTTGAAATAGCTCTTAAAAGACCGATATCCTGTAAAGGCCAAATATTTGATCTATTGTAGGTGAATAATAAAATCATTTCTGCAGACCATCTTCCTATTTGTTTCAATTTAGAAAGATATTCTATTGCTTCTTCATCATTCATCTTTTTTATTAAACTAGGTTTGAATTTTTTATTAACAATCTTTTTAGCCAAATCTTTTATACCTTTTGCCTTTTGCCTGCTTAAACCACATCTTTTTAAACTGGAATAGGAAAGTTTATTAACTACTTTTGCAGTAATTTTATTATTACACTTTTTTTTAAATCTTAAAAAAACGGAATTTGCAGCTGCTACACTAATTTGTTGTCCAATAATACTTTTACAAAGTGAAAAAAAAATATCATTTCTTGACACTAATGATTTGTCTTTATAACGAAGAATTAATTTTTTCATTATTTTATCTTTTTTTGATAAAATTTTTTTAGCTTTATTCCAATATTTTGGCTTATTAGTCATGGTCTATGAGAAACGATTTGTTTCTTGAGTTGAGACTCTCTAATAAAAATAATTAATGAACTTAAAATAACAAGTGCTGCACCTAGCAAGGTTAAAGCCTTGGGTATTTCGCTCCAAATTAAAAAACCAAAAATTATTGCAAAAACTAAACTAAGATACTTTATCGGTGTGACTAGAGATGCCTCTGCTAATCTATAGCTTTGAGTTAGTAATAGATTTGCAATGCTCCCACAAAGCCCCATGACAACAAAAATTAATAAATCGATTTTTGTCGGCATAATCCAATCAACAAAGAATATTGATCCCAAACCTATGATTGTGCATAAAAGAGTAAAATAAAAAGCTATTGTATAATTTGCTTCAGTTTTTGAGAGAGATCTAACACTAATTGCTACACAAGCAAAAAAAATACAAAAAACAATTGGAGAAATATAATAAAAATTTAAATCTATAAATGCGGGTTGAACAATTAATAACATTCCAATAAATCCTAAAAAAACGGCAGACCATCTTTTAATTCCAACTTTTTCAGATAAAAAGAAAATTGATGCTACAGTCACAAATATTGGGCCTCCAAAAGTTAAAGAAACAACATCAGCTAAGGGTAATTCTCTTAAACCGTAAAATAATGCAATAATAGCTAAAGCTCCGGTTATCGCCCTAAATGCATGCAGACCTGGACGTGATGTTTTATAAAAACTAAAAAGTTTATCTTTCGGAATTATAAAATAAATCGGAATAAACCCAATAAAGAATCTTAAAAACAATACCTGTCCAACTGGATAATAGTCTAGCCATTTAACACAAATATCCATGATAGAAAAACAAGTGACACTTGCCACCATGTACAATACGCCTATTTGATTTTGTGTTAACAATTTAATATCCTCAATAATTCTAATTATATTAAATAAATTATGATGAAATGTACACTTGCTCTTGGTTGTTTTTGGAAACCCGAAGAAAACTTTAAAAATAAACCTGGAATTATTCAAACAGAAGTTGGTTATGCAGGAGGAGAAAAACCTACTGTTACTTATAAAGAAGTATGTAGTGGAAATACTGGCCATGCTGAAGTTGTGAGACTTACTTTTGATGAAAAGATTACTTCATTTAAAAAAATATTAGATTTATTTTTTAAAATGCATGATCCAACTCAAAAAGACATGCAATTACCAGATATTGGAACACAGTATAGAAGTGAAATATTTTATGAAGACAATGATCAGAAAAAAGAAGCTGAAAAAGTCTTGGATGAAAAAAATAAAGAATTAAATGGTAAAATACAAACCAAAATTTCAAAAATTAAAAATTATTGTAAAGCAGAAGAGTATCATCAAAGATATATAGAAAAAAATAAATAATGAGAAATTTAGTATCAACAGAATGGCTTGAAAAAAATTTAGACAAAGTCAGAATTTTTGATGGCAGTTGGCATTTACCCGCTTCTAATCGAAATGCTGAACATGAGTTTAAATCAGCTCATATAAAAAATTCAGTTTTTTTTGATATAGATAAAAATTCTAATCAGGAATCTAACTTACCGCATATGTTACCCAAAAAAGATGATTGGGAAAAAATTATGTCTGAATACGGTGTAAACAATTCTGATCATATAATTATATATGACAATTCTGAAGTTATTAGTTCATGCCGTGTTTGGTACACTTTCTTGTATTTCAACCATGATCCAGATCTAGTTTCTGTTTTAGATGGGGGTTTTAAAAAATGGTTAAAGGAAAAAAAGGACACAACAACAGATATTAAAAAATTTGAAAAAAGTTCATACAAAGCAAGTGAAAACAAATCTTTAGTTTTAAATAAAGATCAAATAGTTTTTAACATTAAAGATAAATCAATTGAATTAATTGATGCCCGAGGAAAAGAAAGATTTTTGGGCTTACAATCTGAAACAAGAAAAGAGTTAAGGAGTGGTAATATAGAAGGTTCAAAAAATATACCCTTTACAGAATTATTAAAAAAAGATCGTACTTTTAAAAATAAAGAGGATTTAATATCTCTTTTTAAAAAAATTAAAATTGATCCAAACAAAAATATAGCTTTTACATGCGGATCTGGAATAACAGCATGTGTTTTAGGGTTAACTAATTCTATCATAAGTGGTAAGAAACCTGTTATCTACGATGGCTCTTGGGCAGAATATGGACGTAAATAAAAATTATGAAAACAACATCAAAACTAAAAACTATTTTAATATTATTTTTAATAACAATATTTGGAATAATAATTGCCAGACATTTTATTGGTTTACATTTTAAAAAAAAATTTAGTGTTAGACCAGCACCTGGTGTTATTGTAAGTAAAGTTGAAAAATCATTATTTTATAGAAGCATTGAAACATTTGGAACGGCAATAGCCCAAAATTCTAAAGTATATAGGGTTCAAAAAGACAATATAGTTGGAAATTTAAATATAGAAAATAGATTTGTAAAAGAAGGTGAAATAATAATTGCTTTAAAAGATGGAAATAATATTGTTGCAGATTTCAGTGGAAAAGTAGGAAAAAGAGAAATCGCTCAAGGTGTTCTTGGTTCAAATAGTCTCATTATAACTCTCGATGATTTAAAAAAAATTATTATCGATATTAAAATTCCAGAAAACTATGTTGGTATTTTAAAGCCAGGTTTGAAAGCAGAAATAATAAATTCAGCATTTAAAAAAACTTTTAAAGGTAAAGTAGAGTCTATTAGTTCAAGAATAGACCCGTCAACTCGGTCAATTTTAGCTAGGATCATAGTAGATAACTCAAACTTTGAAATTATACCTGGACAATTAATGACTGTAAAAGTGATTTATGATGAAATAAATCAAATTGGAGTCCCAGAAAGCGCTGTTACTATTCAAGGAAATACTGCTTTCGTTTATATCGTAAATTCTAGCACTGCTGAAAAGAAAAATATTAAAATGGGTAAAAGAAACTTTGGAAAGGTTTCAATTCTTTCGGGAGTGGATGAAGGAGATATAGTTATTAGCGAGGGCGTATCTAAAGTTAGAAATAAAGCTAAAGTTAAGATTATAAATCCATAAAATATGTTTTTAACAGATTTATCTATTAAAAGACCCGTCGTAGCATCAGTAATGAGTCTAGTGCTAGTTATTTTTGGGCTAGTAACTTTTCAAGAAATTCCTACAGATGAATTACCCGATGTTCAGCCTCCTGTAGTTACAATTCAAACCGAATATAGAGGCGCATCAGCTGAAATTGTTGATACGCAAATTACACAAAAAATTGAAGATTTTGTAGCTGGAACACCAGGATTAGAAACGGTTGACTCATTTAGTGAAGATGAAAGCTCAAGAATAACTTTAACATTTGAAAACGATCTAAATCTCGATGATGTTGCGAACGATGTAAGAAGTTCTGTCGCGAGAGTAGTTGATAATTTACCTGATGCAGCTGGACAACCTGAAATATTTAAACAAAGTGCTGGAATGAGAACTACTATGTGGCTTTCTTTTAATTCTGAAATAATGACAGATTTAGAATTAACTGACTATGCAGATAGGTATTTAACTGATATTTTTTCTACAGTTAATGGTGTCGGCAGAGTACGTTTAGGTGGAGAAAGAGAACTTTCTTTAAGAGTTTGGCTAGACCCTATCGCTTTAGCAGCAAGAGACATAACTACACAAGAGGTAGAAGAAGTTTTAAATAAAGAAAATGTGGAATTTCCTGCCGGAAGAATTGAATCTAAAGATATTGATCTTACAATAAAATTAGATAAAGCTTATAAAAATTTAGATAATTATAAAAAATTACCCCTTAAAAGAGCTAAAGATGGATCTATAATTACTCTTGATGATGTTGCGCGGATAGAATTAGGTGCAGAGTCCACCAGAACATTATTTAAGGGAAATGGTAAGCAAGTTGTAGGTATTGGAATTTATCAACAATCAGATGCCAATACGATCGCTGTAGCAAATGGTATAAAGAAAAAAATTAAAGAAATAAGACCAACA
>MDSW01047726.1_pt1 | contig 12605 bp, 13 predicted proteins | sample 811171 | NCBI WGS metagenome assembly MDSW01 (sample SAMN05326641, study PRJNA326480) | marine metagenome | isolation source: seawater | place: Atlantic Ocean: North West | collected 2012
ATCAAATACTCTCTGCGAACCAAATTTCTTTTGTAAATTAATAGTTGTTTCAAAAATTTCTTTTGGATCTGACACTCCCAATCCGTATAAAATCATGCTTTTATCCCTTTTTAAAGAATATTCTAAAGCCATATTTATTGCTTGATGGAATTTAACTTTTCTCATTATATAGGTTTGTATATGCAACACTTTCTTTTGGGTATTTTAATTTTTCAGCTTTTAAAAAAATACTATTTAATTCATTATTAAAATTTCTTTTAAATTTGTGTAGTAATGATTTGTCTTTATTATTGATAAATTTGTACATTATTTTAATTGGATCATTTTTCATCCAATAATTTAATTCTGATTGATTTCTGTATTTTAGATGATCATCTTTGTTAGGCCCACAATGTTCAACAAACCTGAATGTTGAATATTCAATTAAAATGGGTTTAGAATTTTTTTTTATAAAATTTAAAGCTTTAGAAAGAGTTTTTGTTGTTATTCGAATATCATTTCCATTTTCTTTTATAGAGTAAATCCCTAGGCTTTTTGATATTTCAGAAATTTTCCTATTATGTGGTTGTCTAAATTTTAAATTAGAATAAACAGAATAAAAATTATTTTCACAAATAAATAATACCCTTAGATTATGTATTGCAGCAAAATTCAAAGACTCATAGAAAACCCCTTCTTCAGTGGCTCCATCACCAAAAAAAATTAAAACAACATTATCAATTTTATTTATCTTATTGTAATAACCCATGCCTACACCTAAAGGAATAGAATTTGCAACTATTGGCGAGCTTCCATAAAAACCATTTTTCTTGTCAAAAAGATGCATAGATCCTGCCTTTCCTCTGGAGAAACCTTTTTCCTTCAGATATAGTTCAAAAATAAACTTTTCTAAGTTACACCCTTTTCCGATGTAATGAGCGTGGGCTCTATGACCACTTACAACTATATCTTTTTTTGTTAAAAGAACTTTCAATGGTGCTGCGATTGCTTCTTGACCGATGGAAAGATGCACAGGACATCTCATTTTTTGTTTGGAGTATTCCACAGAAATTTTTAATTCTGTCATCCTTATTCGAAGGAGATTTTTAAGAATTTCTAAAATTTGATTTTTGTTCATAATTTTTATGGTGTAAACCAAAAATAATCACCTTTGTAATTATTTTTTTTGAAAAAAATTTTCCAAGATTTTCTACTCATTATAGTTTTAGCTGTTAAATTCCAATTATACATTTTTTCTTTTTCTTTACTGTTTTTATAAGCATCTACCATTATAAATGCATGTTTTTTACTAACTCTATTAATTTCTTTAATTGCTACTGCACATTTTTTTTTATTAAGATTATGAATTGTATTTATAGCTAATACTAAATCGAATGAATTTTCTTTATAAGGGAGCTTTGAACAACACCCTATATCTAAAAATTTTCTTACTTTTTTATGAGAGTTGTTGATTGCATATTTTGAAATATCTATACCTCTTATTTTGATTTTTGGCATAAGTTTTTTTAAGTCCACCAATGTAAACCCTTTTGCACAACCTATATCTAAAACAGCCATATTACTTTTTAATTTATAATATTTTTTTAAATCTTTTACGACACTTGTCCAAAATCTTTTGTTATATTTAAATCCCCCATAACCAGTATCTCTATCTCCATCAAAAAATCGTTTATCAAATTTTCTTGCTATTAATTGATTTCTTCTTTTATTTTTTCTACGTTTATCTAAATTTCTTTTAGATTTTGGGTAATTTTTAAGTAGATTAATTTCTTTTCCCATTTTATTTTATATCTAGATCTCTTGTTCTCTTAATATTGTAGTTTTTGTTGGTATCTTTAAAATTATTTTTCTTAAAATATGATAATAATTGTAATATTGCATCATCAACAGAATATTTTCTAACAAAACCTGTATTTAATATTTTATCAGAATTTAATCTATATGATCTCGGATCATCAGATTTTTTAATTTTAATTTCACAATTAGTTAATTTTTGAATTTTTTTTGCTATATCAATAATACTTAAATTTTCAAAACCAGCATTAAATATTTGATTTTTATACTTATAATTTTTTTTATTTAGAAAATGTAAAAAAGCGTTACATAAATCTAAAATATGAATATTGGGTCTTACTTGTGTACCACCGAATACAGTTATCAAATTATTTTTCCAAGCTTGATACGTTAACATGTTTACTGATACATCAAGTCGTAATCTTTTGGATATACCACACACTGTTGCAGGTCTAATTATGGTTGTATTTAAATATTTTGAATAACTTAAAAAAACTCTTTCTGCTATCATTTTAGTTTTGTTATATACTGATATTGGCTTTAGTGCTGTTTTTTCAGTTACCCTTTTTTCTTTTGAAATACCATAAACACTTCCAGAGCTAGAAAAAATTATTTTTTTTATTTTAGCAGCAATTGCCAATTCACAAATTTTCATTGAGGATAATACATTTACTTCCCAAGATAGCTCCGGTTTTAAAAGTACACTAGGATCATTAGCTATATTTGCTAAATGAATGATTGCATCATAACCTTTTAGGTCATTTACATTTAAATTTCTGATGTCTTTTTTAATGATTTTTAAATTTTTATTGTTTATTAAATTTTTTCCAAACCATTGTGCATCTATAACTTTTATTTTATGGCCATGGTATATTAGGAGATTGCAAAGAACGGCTCCAATATAACCACTGCCTCCTAAAATTATAATTTTCATTACTTTAATATATGGTAGCTTAATTTTTTAATATCATTTAGGCTAACCACACTTTCATTACCCATAGAGCTTGTAGCTACAAAAGCTGCTAAATTTCCAAAAAAAGACGAAACTTCAGGATCAATTTTTTTGCTAAGCAAAAGCGAGGTTATTGCAAAAAAAGTATCACCAGCTCCTATAGTATCAACAGGATTTTTATTAAATGCTGGGTAATAAAAAAATTTTCTATCTTTGCAGATGTATCCTGTTCCACCATTTTTTCCTTGTGTTACTATTATATTATTAAATTTAAAAAATTTTAAAGATTTTTTTATTAGAATCTCAATTTTAGAAAATTTGTCTTTCAATTCATTTCTAAATTCAGTTTCGTTAACTATTAATGTATTTACTTTTTTATATTTGAAGATTGAGTAAGTATCTCTAGAAAAAGCATTTATTTGGCAATTTAAAAAAATTTTATTTTTTGTTTTTGATAAATTTTTTATTATTTTTTTTGTAAGCTCATCGTGACCAAAATCACTAATAATAATTAAATCGAAATTTTTATTAATATTATTGTATTTTTTAACAAATTTATTTTCTTCATTTTTAAGTATTTGTTTTTGATCAACATTATATACTCCCATCATTCTTCTATGAGAATAATTATCAATAAATCTTTTTTTTACGATTGTTGAGTTTTTTTTTGTTAAAAAATTTTTCTTAACTTTTTTAAATATTTTTTTTTTTATAAATCCAACTTCCTTTTTATCTGAACCTAGAAAAGTCAATAAAGAGATGTTATCAACAAAAGAAGTCAGTAAATTTGATATATAACCAGACCCACCTATAAATTTAACTTCTCTAATTGGTTTAACAATATTTGTAGCTTCCTTACCAGACACACCTATTGTTTCTGTAAAAATATATTTGTCTATTATTAATTCACCTAAATTAAGAACTTTACTTTTTAAACATAAATTAAAAATTTCATCAAGATTTTCTGGTTGAATTTTTTTTTTTATTATATTTATGTAGTTTTGAGTCTTGTCATCAAAATTATTAAGATAATTTTTATTAATAATTTGACTAGAACTATATAATTTCGTTTCAATAAACTTAAGTTTTCCTTTCACTAAATTTACATATTTTATTTCCTCCCTTAAGTTTTTGTCAGAATAAAGTTTTTTTTTATAATCAAGGCCTTTACAATATACATTTGGTTTTATTTTTTTAATTACATTTGAGGCGGTCTCATAATTACTTACAATTATAAAATCAATAATTTGAATCTGTTCTAGAAAATCTAATCTTTGTGACAATGTAAAAGATGGTCTACCAGGACCTTTGTTTACAAATTTATCACTTGTTATAGAAACTACTAATTTATCTCCAAGTTTTTTAGCCTCTTTAAAATAATTTATATGACCTATGTGGACTAAATCAAACACACCATGGCATAGAACTATTTTTTTGTTATTTTTCCTAATTTTTTTGATTATCTCTAGGTCTGTAGCTGATTTAATTATTTTCATTTAATTTTAGATTTTATACAATATTTCTTATGATAGTTCAATATTTGAACGCTAAGGTTCAAAAAATGAACATATTTCTATTTAAATAAAGTATAATCTTACCCAATGATTAAATTATTTAAAATAATTGCACAGTTGTTATTTGGCAAACACATTGTGCTTCTTAATTCTCCCTTACAATTAATAAATTTTGTTGAATTTTCAAATGTTAAAGAATTTGCTCATATAAAAAAAATACCGATTTATATTGGATATACAGATAAGAATACAATTAAAAGAATTAAAAAAGTTTTTACAATATTTAAATTGAAACCTAATATAGTTTATCTCAATGAAGAGATTAATGTTTATATCACTCATTTAATTTTAAAGATAAGAAAGATTTTAAAAATTTATTATCATGAATGCACTATAGGCGATATAAGATATTATCTTCATAAAGAATTTTTCAAAATTTCACAAAAGAAAAATATTTTAGACGATGGTACTTCAAGCTTAAACTTGAAGCATGCTCTTTCAGAACTAAGCACTAGTAAAACTCTGGTATTCACAATTTTTGAGAATATAAAATTAAAAAATATAAAAATTTTTTATAATAATTTTTTATTTATAAAAAAAAAATTTAAACCAAATAATAAATATTCAAAAAAAATAATTCATTTTATAAGCTCGAAAGTTCATGAGGAAGTTAAAATTCCTGAAAAATTATTTCTTCTTTTAGAAAGTATTAAAAAAAAAACAAAAAAAAAAATAATATATATTCCTCATCCAGATGAAAATATAGAAATTATCAAAAAAAAAATAAAATTTGAAATTATGGAAATTGATATACCAATTGAATTATTTTATCTAACGAGTAGCAAATTACCTTCAAAAATAATTTTTAATTATTCATCAAGTTTATTTAGTTTATATAAAATATTTAATAATTCAAAAAATCTTAAAAATATATCTCTAAAAAATAAATCAATTTTTTTGAAAAAAGAACATCAATTTGCATTTAAATATTATGATAAGGAATTGAAAAGATTAAAAATTAAATACCAAATCTTTTAAAATCTATCTCTTTTACTTTTTCTTTAAAATATTCAAAACTATTTGAGTTGATCCATATTTGATTTTTTGTTTGCCAAAAAAATAATTTTGAAATTGAGATAGATCTTCCAGATATATATTGATTTTTAAGTCCAATTGTTCCACCCCATACAAAACTAAGTTTTGAAAACCAAGGAATAACTAAAACACCTCCGGCTTTAAAACAAAAAAATAATTTACTATTCATAATTAAATTAAAATCAGAAAAAATTGATTTAGATATATCTTTACAAAATATAAGATCTAATTTTTCTTTTTTTTTAATTTTTTTTGCGAAATTACAGCCTTGTTCATCAGATATTATCACTATAGGAGTTTTTTTAATTTTTTTTTTTAGAATTTTATAAACCTCCAAGAACTCATTAATTTTTATATTTCTTAGTTGTGACCATCCAGGATTATATCTTATATGCCATGTAATATATTTTTTGGAAAATTTTCTTTTGTAAAAATTGAAATCATTCTTTTTTATTAAAAATTCTTTTAATATTTTGGAATTAGAGTTTTTAAGAATTTTATTGTACATCGATACAAAACAAAGTCTTAAATCTTTTCTCAAAAAAACGTCATTTTTATAAGGTATATAATAGTCATTATAATTTCCTTTAAGAAATTCAGACCATGAACAAACTTTAATTTTATTCAAATACTTAGACAAAAAAAATCTTGTCATCAAAATTTGAATTTTGAGGATCTTTTTTTTAAAATTATTTAATTTATTTTTTTCTACAATAATTAGGAAATCAATTTTTTTTTTATGAGAATAAAAACTCTTATAAAAAAAAAGATAACACAAGAAATCTCCAATTGAGTAAGGAGATTGAAAAGAGTCATAATCATAAACACCAAGAATATATTTGTAATTTTTAATTTTTTTTTGGTTTTTTATTTCTTTGAAGTTATTAATTTGATACCTAAGCCCCAATATTGACCAATAAAAAATTAATAATTTTCTTTTAATTTTACTAATAGCGTACATTTTTGAATAGATTATAATAACTTGCTTTACAGTTCAATAGTTGAACGCTATAGTTCAATTAATGAACGATGATAGAAAAGAAAATAACAATGAATTTGAGATTTTAAGGAAAATAAACTCAAATCCTAAAATTAGTCAAAGAATACTTGCATCTAAACTAGGAATAAGTTTAGGAAAATTAAACTATTGTTTAAAAGCTTTAAGGGACAAAGGTTTTATCAAAATTAAAAATTTTAGTAATAACCCAAATAAACTTGATTACGCTTATTTACTAACACCTAAAGGTGTTAGATATAAAACAAAAATGGCATATTTTTTTTTAAAACAGAAAATGAAACAATATGAGGATTTAAAGAAAGAATTAGAAAAAAATTATGAAAAAAATAAATAATATAAAAAATTTAAATTCTATTTTTTTAAAATATAATACAATGTTAAGAAAAGGATTAAATTCAGTAAATAAAAAATCTTTATTTGATGCTTCATTATTAATTGAAAAAAAAATAAAAAAAAATTCAAAAATTTTTGTTGCCGGAAACGGAGGTTCAGCAGCTGTATCAAATCATTTTATTTGTGATTTTCTTAAAAATGTGAAATATTATACCAAACTTAATCCAAAAGTAATTAGCCTTTCAAATAATGTTGAGGCAATTATGGCTATATCAAATGATATTGGATATAAAAATTCATTAGCCTTCCAAGCAAAATCTTTATCACAAAAAGATGATATTTTTGTAATTATCAGTTCCTCAGGAAATTCTAAAAATATAATTGAATTAATTAAATTAGCAAAAAAAAATGGCAATAGTATAATAGGTATGTCAGCATTTAATGGTGGATACTTAAAGAAAAATTCTGATATTCATTTGCACGTTAAAATAAATGACTATGGAATATCTGAAGATATTTTTCAATCGATAATGCATATTTTTGTAAAAATAATATGTGCTAATAACAAAAAATAATTTTTATTTTGAAAAAATGATAAAATTTAATAAAGCTTTCTTATATTCTCCAATTGATAAAAAATTAAAAAAAAAATTTTTTTTTTGTCATTTCTTATCTTTAATTAATGCTTTTTTAGAAATTTTAAGCATAGTTTTGATTATCCCAATAGTCTCTTTTTTTTTAGGATATGACAACAAATATTTCACATTTGATAATTTTGAATTTTTTATTAGTCTAGAAAAAATAGAAAAGGCATTATTTATCATCACACTAGTAGCATCGTTTTATATTATAAGATCTTTTTTACAAATATTTATCTTCTCCTACGAAAGAAGATTTATTGCAAAAATAGAATCACTATTAAAAGAAAATGTTTTTAAAAGAACAGTATTTACAAATTTAAATAAAATTGGAAAATTTAAATTATCAGATAGATTGAGAGATTTAGCTGATGTGGGAATTTTACAAAAACATATTCATTCACTTATAATATTTAATACAAGTATAGTTGTGTTTCTTTCAATAGTACTTTTTTTGTTTTCATTCAATTTTAAAGTTTCATTGTTCTTCCTTGTGATATTAACAATATTATCTCTAATTTATATTTTTTTTACAAATAAATTTTTTTCAAGGTCTGGTGTTGAGTTAAGAAACAAAAGTTCTCAGATTATGAATGAAGTTTATAATTCACTCAATTCATTAAAAGAATTAATTATTGATAAAAAAAGAAATTACTTTTTCAATTTATTTTCTAAAGCGAACAAAGAAGTGGTAAAAATCGCGTATTTGTCTTCAGTATATCAAAAATTACCCCGTGTATTTGGAGAATTGGGTCTTGTATTAATTTTGTTGATAACCTTTTTTTACTTTTTTTTAATGAATTTTAGTAATGATGAAATAATTTTAACATTAAGTATTTTTGTAACAGCAGGAGTAAAGTTATTACCAGCATTTGTACAGCTAGTAAGTTCAAGACAAGGGTTACTTCAAAGTTTTTATTCAGCTTCTAAAATTTATAAAGTTTTAAAAGAACCTATGAATATCGAAAAAGAGACTATCAGCACAAACAAACAATTAATCATCAAAAAAAAAATAAGTATTAAAAATTTGTCATTTGGATATTCAAAATCAAATAACATTATTCAAAACTTAAACCTTTCAATTAAATCAAAAAGAATTACTGGTTTAATTGGTGAAAGTGGATCAGGTAAGACCACGTTTATAAATTTATTAGCTGGTTTATTAAATCCAAGCAGAGGAAAAATTGAAATAGATAATTTTGATATAAAGGACAGAATAGAAACTTGGCATAATTCAATAGGATATGTGCCCCAAGATGTTTTTTTAATAAGTGGTAAAATCAAAAATAATATCGCCTTTGGTATACAAGAAAATAAAATAAGTAAAAAAAAAATTAAACATGTTCTTAGTATTTGTAAATTGAATGAATTTGTAAAAAAAAAAAAAGAAGGATTAGATTTTTACATTAGTGAAAAATCTGTAAATATATCTGGCGGTCAAAAACAGAGAATAGGAATTGCAAGAGCACTTTATAAAAACCCTAAACTATTAATTTTAGATGAAGCTACTAGTGGCATAGATCAGGCAAATGAAGAAAAAATTTTAAGAAACCTAAAAAAGAAATATAAAGATTTAACTATTATTTTAATTACACACAGACAAAATACTTTAAAAAAATTTGCAAATGAAATTTATAAAATTGATAAAAAAAAATTTTCAAAAATTAAGTTTTGATAATGATTTTAAAAAGGTTAACTGTATAAAAAGGATTAGTCTTAACTATGAATGAATTTATATTTAGAGTAAAATAGAATTTCTTGTTTATGAAAAAAAAAATTTTTTGTTTTGATATTGACAATATTATTTGCACAACAAATAATTCTAATTACAAAAAATCAAAGCCGATAAAAAAAAATATAAATTTGATTAATAAACTTAAAAGTAATGGTCATGTTATTAAGATATTTACTGCAAGATATATGGGTAGAAATAATGATAATCAAAACAAGGCAAAAAAAAGTGCTAAAATACTTACAATCAAACAATTAAAAAAATGGGGAGTTATGTACGATCAAATTTTTTTTGGTAAACCTTCCTCGGATTTTTATATTGACGATAAGAATTTAAATTTTAAGAAAAATTTGAGCAAGTACTTAACAAAATATACATTTTAAAAATGAAAGAAAAAGTAATCATTTTTGGAGGATTTGGATTTATAGGTTTCAAACTGGCTGTCAAATTATGTAAATTAGGATTTGAAGTAGATATTGTAGATCTCAATAGTAATAAAAAACTACTTAGATATTTAAAAAATGAATACAGACATAGTGTTAGTTATAAAAAAATTGACCTAGCTGAAAAAAGATCATTTAAAAATTTAAGAAAAAAAAATTATAGTTATATATTTGATTGCGCTGCATGGCTAGGTGTAGATAAGATTATAAACAATAGTTACAGAAGTCTTAAAAATAATATTGATATAGCTTTTAATATTTCTGCATTTGCTAAAAAACAACATAAATTAAAAAAAATAATTTTTATGTCATCAAGCGAAGTTTATGATGGTGGTTTACTGAATAATATCACGCAACCACCAAATAAAGAAAATTCTATATTGACACTTTCAGATATAAGCCATCCAAGATCAGTATATATGTTTTCAAAAATCGCTGGGGAAATGATTTATATAAATTCGAAACTACCTTATATAAATTTAAGATTACATAATGTGTTTGGTCCTAGAATGTGTGAAACTCATGGAATACCTACTTTCATCAAAAAATTTTTATCTAAAAAAAAGTATGTTGAGGTTTATAACAAAAATCACTCTAGAAGTTATATATTTATAGATGATGCAATAGATCAAATCATATCTACCTCAATTAATTCAAGTTTAAAAAAGCAAACATTAAATATTGGAGACGATAAAAATTTTTTAAAAAATTATAAGTTAGTATCTGTAATAAAAAAGATTATGAATTCAAATAAAAAAATTATTTATAAAAGAGATAACAAAAATTCTGTTCATATTCGAAAGCCTTCTCTAAAAAATTTAAAAAATATTTATAATTTTAAAAATCAAGAAAGTTTTATCTATCAATTAAAAAAAACAATAGAATTTTATGAAAAAAAAAAATAAAGTTATAGCTGTTCAGGGATTTGGTTATGTTGGCGCTGTTAATGCTGTTAATATAGCAATAAGTAAAAAATTTAATAATTTGAAAATTCTTTGTGTTGAAAAAAAAAATTTAAGAACAATTAATATAATCAATCAGGCCAAAAAAGGTATATTTCCTCATCACTCTAATGATAAGAATTTGATTAAAAACTTTAAAAAATTAGTTCAAAGTAGAAACTTTGAATTTACTTTTGATAAAAAAAAATTCAAACTTGCTGATATAATTTTAATAACTATTAATTATGATTTAAAAAAAATAAAAAAAAGTAAATTTTCTTTTTTAAATGGTTTTAAAGAAGTCATTAATAATGCAAAAAAAAATTCATTAATTTTAATTGAGACAACGGTCCCTCCAGGTACTTGTGAAAACTTACTTAAGCCCATATTAAGAAGAATAGAAAAAAAGAAAAAAATAAGATTATTTTTGTCTCATGCATTTGAAAGAGTAACCCCTGGAAAAAATTATTTAAAATCCTGTAGGGATACTCATAGAGTTTATTCCGGAATAGATTATAAATCAAAAATATTATGCAGAAATTTCTTAAAAAAAATCACTAATACAAAAAAATATACAATAACGGAACTTGAAAATACAACTGCTTCTGAAACATGTAAAATTATAGAAAATAGCTATAGAGCAGTTAACATAGCGTTTATAGATGAATGGATGAAATTTTGTAAAGAATTTAATCTTAACCTTTTTGAGATAATTGATGCTATAAAAAAAAGAAATACTCATAACAATATTATGTCACCAGGTCTTGGCGTTGGCGGATATTGTTTAACAAAGGACCCTATTTTTGGAAAAATATCATCAAATTTTTTTTTAAAAAATAAGAATATTAGCTTTCCGTTTTCTGAGCTAGCATTAAAAGTAAATAAAAAAATGACAGGTAATTCATTAAATTTAATTAAAGAAAAATTTAAAAAGTCTCTTAATAATAAAAAAATTCTTATAGTTGGTATGGCCTATAAAAATGATGTTGGTGATTTAAGGAACTCTCCAAGCCTAAATTTAATTAATCAGTTAAAAAAATTAAATCCAAAATTATTTTTTTATGATCCATTAGTTTCTGATCAATTTAAAGATATAAGGAAAGTTGAAAAAATAAATGGATTTTACGATATAGTTTTATTATGTGTAAAGCATCAAAGTTTTAAAAATTTTTCTTTTTTAAAATTTAATAAAATGAAGAAAACAATTTTTTTTGATTTAAATAATGTTTTAAATTTAAAAGAATTAAAAAAGATTAATAAAATTTATAAATTATCATATTCATGATACAAATGTATTAAACATGATTAAAAGAGCTATTATATTTGCTGGAGGTAAAGGTAAAAGACTGAGACCTTATACTTATATTATACCAAAACCACTAATGCCAATTGGTGAAAAACCAATATTAGAATTAATAATTAATCAATTAATTAAATGTGGAATTAAGCACATAACTATTACAGTAATGAACAATTATAATATTTTTAAATCTTTACTTCCAAAAAATAAATTTAAAAATGTAAAAATTGATTTTTTAATAGAAAATAAACCAATGGGTACATCAGGGGCATTAAAAATAATAAAAAATCTACCCGAGGAATTTTTAGCAATGAACGGAGATATTATAACGAATATTAATTTTAAAAAATTATATAATTTTCATAAAAAAAAAAAATCAGACTTAACCATGTGTGTCAAAACTATTTTTTCCAAAATAGAATATGGTGCTGTTGAGATTGATAAAAAAAATTTTTTAAAAAGCTTTAAAGAAAAACCTAAAATTAAAACTAATATTAACTTAGGAATTTACATAATGAAAAAAAAATTAATTAAAAATATACCTTCAAGTAAAATCTTTGGTTTCGATAAATTAATAAAGCAAATTTCAAACAAAAAAATATCAGTATTTAAGTCAGATTGTAAATGGTTTGATATTGGACGTGAAAAGGATTTATTTGAGGCCAAAAATTTTTTATTAAAGAAAAGAAATTAATGCCTTGTTTAATAAAATCATCAACAGAAAAAAGCCCTGGTATAGCTACATTTACATATAATGAGATAACAAGTCCTTTATTCAAAAAAAAAAAAGTTCGAAATTTTTTAAATAATAATAAAGATTGGATTTTTGGTGTTCATTTACAAGG
>MDSW01073988.1_pt1 | contig 12605 bp, 11 predicted proteins | sample 811171 | NCBI WGS metagenome assembly MDSW01 (sample SAMN05326641, study PRJNA326480) | marine metagenome | isolation source: seawater | place: Atlantic Ocean: North West | collected 2012
AGATTTTACAAAATCTGGAGTTGACATTTATAATTTACAAAAATTTAAAAGATCAAATCAAAATACATGTATAAATCAAAAACCACTTGTAAGGGTTGGAGATAAAGTTAGCTCTGGAGATATAATAGCAGATGGACCCTCAACAAAGCTAGGTGAACTTGCTTTAGGAAAAAATGTTACTGTAGCATTTATGCCATGGCAAGGTTATAATTTTGAAGATTCTATTTTAATATCAGAAAGATGTGTGACTGACGATGTATTTACTTCTATTCATATTGAAGAATATGAGGTGATGGCTAGAGATACAAAACTTGGTGAAGAAGATATTACAAGAGATATTCCAAACGTTAATGAAGAATCATTAAAAAATCTTGATGAGTCAGGCATAGTTTATATTGGCGCTGAAGTAAAAGCTGGAGATATTTTAGTAGGAAAAGTTACTCCAAAGGGAGACTCAGCATCAGGACCAGAAGAAAAATTATTAAGATCAATTTTTGGTGAAAAAGCCATAGATGTAATTGATACTTCTTTAAAAATGCCGAGCGGCAGCAGTGGCATAGTTGTAGATGTTAGAGTATTTAATAGACATGGAATTGAGAAAGATGAAAGATCAATTACTATTGAACGAGCTGAGATTGATGTAGTTCAACAAGATAGAATTGTTGAAGAAGAGATATTACAAAGAAGTATTAAACAAAGAGCTAGTCAAATTTTAAGCGGATCGACATCAAATAAAAAACTTAAAGAAATTAATATTGGAGATAAACTAAACTCTGAAAAAATAGAAACTTTAAATATTTCAGAATTATTTAAATTAACAGTTGGTGATAAAAAAAAGGAAGATTCATTAGATCAATTAAAAAGCCAATATAATAAAGCTAAAGAAGATATATTAGAAAGATTTGAAGATAAAGTTTTAAAAATTAGACAAGGAGATGATTTATTACCAAGTGTAATGAAAATGGTTAAAGTATTTGTAGCAATTAAAAGAAGATTACGACCAGGAGATAAAATGTCAGGTCGACATGGAAACAAAGGAGTTGTTAGTAAAATTGTTCCTGTCGAAGATATGCCTTATAGAGAAAATGGAACTCCTGTAGATATTGTTTTAAACCCATTAGGTGTACCAAGTCGTATGAATGTGGGTCAGATTTTAGAAACTCACTTAGGATGGGCTTGTAAAGAATTTGGTGAAAAAGTTAAAAAATTGATAGATGAAAATCAAAAAAAGATTGAAAAAAATGAAAAAATTTCAAAATTTTTACAATCAGTTTATGGAAAAGATATCTTTAATGAAAATTTAGATAAACTCTCTAAAACAGAATTCAAAGATTTGTGTGAAAATCTTCAAAATGGAATACCAATAGCTACTCCTGTTTTTGATGGAGCGAAAGAAAAAGATGTAACAAATATGCTTGAATTGGCAAATTTGCCTGGTTCAGGGCAAACTTATCTTTGGGATGGACGTACAGGGGAAAAATTCGATAGACCAGTCACTGTTGGAATTATTTACATGTTAAAATTACATCACTTAGTTGAAGATAAAATTCATGCTAGATCCACAGGGCCTTATAGTTTAGTAACACAACAACCTTTAGGAGGTAAGGCACAACTTGGCGGTCAAAGATTTGGAGAAATGGAAGTTTGGGCATTAGAGGCTTATGGAGCTTCTTATACTCTTCAAGAAATTTTAACAGTTAAATCAGATGATGTAGCGGGACGAGTAAAAGTTTATGAAACTATTGTTAAAGGAGAAGAAAACTTTGAATCAGGCATACCTGAATCATTTAATGTCCTTGTAAAAGAAATTAAATCTCTAGCCCTAAATGTTGAATTAAATTAATTATGAAAAAAGAATTAACAGATCTATTTAAAAATAACGAAATAGCTGAAGCTCAAAACTTCAATAGTATAAAGATTACTTTAGCTAGTCCGGATAAAATTAAATCATGGACATATGGTGAAATAAAAAAACCTGAAACAATCAATTATAGAACATTTAGACCAGAGAAAGATGGTCTATTTTGTGCAAGAATATTTGGCCCTATCAAAGATTATGAATGTTTATGTGGTAAATACAAAAGAATGAAATTTAGAGGTATAATATGTGAAAAATGTGGTGTTGAAGTTACAAAATCAAATGTTCGTAGAGAAAGAATGGGCCATATTAATTTGGCTACTCCAGTTGCACATATATGGTTTTTAAAATCGCTTCCAAGTAGAATTTCTTTAGCAGTAGATATGAAGTTAAAAGAAGTTGAAAGAGTATTATACTTTGAAAACTTCATTGTAATTGAACCAGGTTTAACTGGATTAAAAAAGAATCAATTATTAAATGAGGAAGAACTAGCAAAATATCAAGATGAATTTGGTGAAGAGTCTTTCACAGCTGGCATTGGTGCAGAAGCAATTCTTGAGATTTTAAAATCATTAAATTTAGAAGAAGAGAGAAAAATTTTAGTTAAAACAATTCAAGAGACGAAATCAAAAGTAAACGAAGAAAGATCTATTAAAAGATTAAAATTAATAGAGTCATTCTTAGAAACTGGACAAAAACCAGAATGGATGATTTTAACTGTTATACCAGTTATTCCACCTGAGTTAAGACCACTTGTTCCTTTAGACGGAGGTAGATTTGCTACTTCAGATTTGAACGATCTTTATAGAAGAGTAATTAACAGAAACAATCGTTTAAAAAGATTAATGGATTTGAAAGCCCCAGACATAATAATAAGAAATGAGAAAAGAATGTTACAAGAGTCTGTTGATGCATTATTTGATAATGGTAGAAGAGGTAGAGTTATAACTGGTACTGGTAAGAGACCATTAAAATCTTTAGCAGAAATGCTAAAAGGTAAACAAGGAAGATTCAGACAAAACTTATTAGGTAAAAGAGTAGATTATTCAGGAAGGTCTGTAATTGTTGTAGGACCTGATCTTAAACTTCATGAGTGTGGCTTACCTAAAAAGATGGCGTTAGAATTGTTTAAACCGTTTTTATATGCTCGATTAAATAAATTAGGATTAGCTTCAACAATAAAACAAGCAAAAAAATTAGTTGAAAAAGAAACAAATGCAGTTTGGGATGCTTTAGAACTAATTGTTAGAGAACACCCAGTAATATTGAATAGAGCTCCTACACTTCATAGACTTGGAGTTCAAGCATTTGAACCAAAATTAATAGAAGGTGATGCTATTGAATTACATCCGCTAACATGTGCAGCATTTAATGCTGACTTTGATGGAGACCAAATGGCGGTGCATATTCCATTAAGTTTAGAAGCACAATTAGAAGCTAGAATTTTGATGTTATCAACTAATAATATTCTAAGTCCGTCTAATGGGAAACCAATAATTGTACCAAGTCAAGATATGATCCTAGGTATTTATTATCTTTCTCAACCACCATTTCAAACAGAAAAAATTGAGGGATATTTCATTAATAATTCTGAAATTGAACAAGCTTTAGAAACAGGTGACATAAAAGTTCATTCAACAATTATTTCTAGATTTGAAACTATTGATGAAAAAGGAAATAGAATATCAGAAAAATATACTAGTACTGCAGGTAGATTTTTGTTAGCAAATTTATTGCCAAAGAATAAAGATATAAAATTTTCTTTGATAGACAGAATCTTACCTAAAAAAGTTGTTTCAGAAATAATTGATATTGTATTCAGATTTTGTGGTCAAAAACGTACTGTTATTTTTTGTGACAAATTAAAAGATTTAGGATTCAAACATGCATTTAAGGCGGGAATTTCTTTTGGAAAGGATGATTTAATTATTCCATCTAACAAGGAACAATTAATAGATGATACAAAAAAACTAATTGCTGATTATGAAAATCAATATTCTGAGGGATTAATTACAAGGGGTGAAAAATATAATAAAGTAGTTGATGCCTGGTCTAAATGTACTGATAAAGTTGCTGGTGAAATGATGAAAGGAATATCTGCAACAGCTACTACTAAAGATGGATTACAAATTAATTCTGTTTTCATGATGGCCGATAGTGGGGCAAGAGGATCTGCCGCACAAATGAAACAATTAGCAGGTATGAGAGGTCTAATTGCAAAACCATCAGGTGAAATTATTGAAACTCCAATTACATCAAATTTTAAAGAAGGTTTAACTGCATTAGAATATTTTAATTCAACGCATGGAGCCAGAAAAGGTCTAGCAGATACAGCTCTTAAAACTGCAAGTTCTGGATATTTAACTAGAAGATTATGTGATGTTGCTCAAGATTTGACAATTACTAAACCTAAATGTGATATGAAGTGTGGTTCAATTAAACTTACTGAAGTATTAGAAGGTGGAAATATTATGGTAAGTCTATCCGAAAGAGCTTTAGGAAGAGTTGCAGCTACTGATATTAAAAACCCAATTACAGGTGAAATAATAATTAAAAAAGATGAAATGATCGATGAAGCTGGTTGTGAAAAAATTGATGCAGCAGGTGTAAAAAATATAAATGTCTATTCAGTTATGACATGTGGCGCAAAAGAAGGTGTATGTGCAACTTCATACGGAAGAGATTTATCAAGAGGTAAAATGGTTCATGTAGGTGAAGCTATAGGAATGATTTCAGCACAATCAATTGGAGAACCAGGTACACAATTAACTATGAGAACTTTCCACGTAGGTGGAACAGCTTCTGTTAAACAAGAATCGCAGATTATAACTAAATCAGAAGGTATTTTGAAGATTATTAATACAAATTTATTAGAAGATTCTAAGAAGAATTTAATTGTTATGGGAAGAAATACAGAATTAGTAATCGAAGATCAAAATGGTTTACAAGTTGCGGTCTATAAAGTTCCTTATGGATCTAGATTATTTTTTCAAAATGGAGATAAAGTTAAAAAAAATGAAAAAATTTGTGAATGGGATCCATACACAACACCGGTTATTGCAGAAAAAAGTGGTATAGCCGGTTATGTAGATTTAATTGACGGTGTATCAATTCAAGAAACAACAGATGATGCTACTGGTATTTCATCTAAATCTGTTATTGACTGGAGATCTCAGTCAAAAAATACAGATTTAAAACCAAGAATTACATTAAGAGATAGCAAAGGAAATGTTATTAAAAAAGCTGATGATAACGAGGCCAGATATTACTTAGTTCCAGACTCTATTCTTTCAGTTAAAGATGGTCAAAAAATTTCTGCGGGCGATGTAATAGCAAGATTGCCAAAAGAGACAACTAAAACTAAAGATATTACTGGAGGTTTACCAAGAGTAGCTGAGTTATTTGAAGCAAGAAAAGCTAAAGATAGTGCAATAATCGCTGAAAATGATGGTAAAGTAATTTTTGGTAAAGAGGTTAGAGGAAAACAAAGAATATCTATTCAGCCTGAAAATGGCGATCCCTCAAATTATTTAATACCTAAAGGAAAACATATAAATTTTAACCAAGGTGAAAATATTAAAAAAGGTGAATATTTACTTGATGGTCAACCTTTGCCACACGATATACTAAGAATTTTAGGCATTGAAGAATTGACTGAATATTTTGTTAATCAAGTTCAAGAAGTTTATAGATTACAAGGTGTAGTAATAAATGATAAACATATTGAGACTATTTTACGACAAATGCTTAAGAAAGTAGAGATAAAAAATCCTGGTGACTCAAATTATTTACCAGGTGAGATAATCGATAGAATTAAGTTCAATGATGTTAATGAAAAATTAAAAAATGAAGGAAAAAAAGTAGCTATTGGTGAAAGAGTTTTAATGGGTATCACAAAAGCTTCTCTACAAACTGAGTCATTTATATCAGCAGCCTCTTTCCAAGAAACTACAAGGGTTTTAACTGATGCTGCTATCAAAGGTAAAATAGATAAACTTCAAGGTTTAAAGGAAAATGTTATAGTAGGAAGATTGGTTCCAGCTGGTACTGGGTCAATAAAGAATAACTGGAATCGTAAAGCAGTAATCGATGATAAAAAATTTCTTGCCGAGCAGGAAAAGCTAGAGCCTTCAGAAACCCCTGTAAATCAATAAAAAAAACACTTATAGATTGTCTTTTTAAATTGACAAAGTAGAATTCTATAGTAGTTTGGCCATGTTTTTGGTTGGAATGTAGTGCTTTTTGCACTAAACGCTGCCACTTAATAACCTGTCAGTTATTTCTATCAAAAAAATTAAATTATAAATTTTATGCCGACTATAAACCAGTTGTTAAGAAAAAAAAGACTTAAACCCATTGCCAGGAATAAAGTTCCTGCGCTAGAAAAACAGCCCTTAAAAAGAGGCGTGTGTGTAAAAGTTTATACAACTACTCCAAAAAAACCTAATTCTGCCTTAAGAAAAGTTGCAAGAGTTAGATTATCAAATGGATTTGAAGTTACAGCATATATACCTGGTGAAGGTCATAATTTACAAGAGCACTCTGTAGTATTAATTAGAGGTGGTCGAGTTAAAGATCTACCAGGTGTGCGTTATCATATTTTAAGAGGAAATCTAGACACACAAGGAGTTGCTGGAAGGAAACAAAGAAGATCTCTTTACGGAACTAAAAAGAAATAATTAATTATGTCTAGAAAAAAAACACAACCAAAAAAAATTCCATTAATAGATCCAATATACAAGTCTACAATAATTCCAAAGTTAATTAACTCAATCATGTATGATGGAAAAAAAGGTGTTGCAACTAAAATTGTTTATGATGCTATAAATAAAATTAAAACAAAATCTAAAGAAGAACCTATAAACATTTTTAACGAAGCAATTAATAATATTAAACCAACTGTTGAGGTTAGATCTAGGAGAGTTGGAGGTGCAACCTATCAAGTGCCAGTCGAGGTTAAATTAAAACGTGCACAAGCATTGGCTATAAGATGGTTAATTGATGCCTCAAGAAAAAGAAAAGACAAACATATGGCAGATAAAATTTTTAATGAAATTTATGATGCATATGAAAAAAGAGGATCTGCAGTTAAAAAAAAAGAAGATGTGCATAAGATGGCTGAGTCAAATAAAGCTTTTGCACATTTTAGATGGTAAAAAAATGACTAGAACACATAAATTAGAAAAATATAGAAATATTGGAATAATGGCACATATTGATGCTGGAAAGACTACGACAACAGAAAGAATTTTATATTATACTGGAAAAAGTCACAAGATAGGAGAAGTTCATGATGGTGCTGCTACGATGGACTGGATGGAACAAGAACAGGAAAGAGGTATAACTATTACATCAGCAGCTACTACTTGCTTTTGGCAAGATCACAGAATTAATATTATTGATACTCCAGGACATGTTGATTTCACAATTGAAGTTGAAAGATCTTTAAAAGTTTTAGATGGAGCAGTAGCTGTTTTTGATGGAGTAGCAGGAGTAGAGCCTCAATCAGAAACTGTTTGGCGACAAGCTGACAAATATAAAGTTCCAAGAATCTGTTTTGTAAATAAACTTGATAGAACAGGTGCTGATTTTTTTAGATGTGTAGACATGATTAAAGATAGACTAGGGGCAAAACCTCTAGTGTTACAAGTGCCTATTGGAATTGAAGCTTCATTATCAGGTGTAGTTGATTTAGTTAAAATGAAAGCTCAAGTTTGGAAAAATGAAGCACTTGGAGCAGAATGGGAATATAAAGAAATTCCAGAAGATTTAAAAGAAATCTCACAAAAATATAGGACTGAATTAGTTGAAATGGCAGTTGAACAGGATGAAAAACTTATGGAAAGCTACCTAAATGGTGATGAGATAAAAGAAGAAGATTTAGTTAATTGTATAAGAAAAGGGTGTTTAAACTTTAGCTTTGTTCCTGTTTTAACTGGCTCAGCATTTAAGAATAAAGGCGTGCAACCTTTATTAGATGCAGTAGTAAATTATTTACCAAGCCCTGTAGACATTGGATCTATTAAAGGAACAAAACCTGGAAGTGAAGATGAAATTGAAATGAAATTTGAAGATGGGGCTGGTTTTTCAGCATTAGCTTTTAAGGTTGCTAATGATCCTTTTGTTGGTTCGTTAACATTTATCAGAATTTATTCAGGAACAATAAAAACTGGAACAGGAATTTATAATTCTTCAAAAGAAAAAGAGGAAAGAGTTGGAAGGATGTTATTAATGCATGCAAACTCTAGAGAAGATATTAAAGAGGCAAATTCGGGTGATATTGTTGCTTTGGCAGGGTTAAAGTATACCATAACTGGCCATACTTTATGTGATGAAGAGAAACCTGTTTTATTAGAACCGATGGAGTTTCCCGACCCTGTGATTGAAATTGCAGTTGAACCAAAAACAAAAGCTGACCAAGAAAAAATGGGAGAAGCTTTAGGAAGATTGGCCAAGGAAGATCCTTCTTTTAGAGTAACATCAGATGAAGAGTCAGGACAGACTATAATCAAAGGAATGGGTGAACTTCATTTAGATATTATTGTCGATAGGATGAAAAGGGAGTTTAAAGTTGAAGCAAATGTTGGAGCTCCTCAAGTTGCATATAGAGAAACTCTTCAAAACGCATCTGAGTTTGATTATACACATAAAAAACAAAGTGGTGGCGCAGGACAATTTGCAAGAGTTAAATTATTAGTAGAGCCACAAGAGCCTGGCGCAGGAAGACTTGTAGAGAGTAAAATTAAAGGTGGCGCTATACCAAAAGAATTTATTCCAGGTGTGGAAAAAGGAATTGAAACTGTTTCTGATTCAGGAATTTTAGCGGGATTTCCAATGATAGATTATAAAGTAACTATCTTAGATGGATTACATCACGATGTTGACTCTAGTGTTTTAGCTTTTGAATTAGCTTCTCGTGCATGCTTTAAAGAAGCATGTACTAGAGGAACATTAAAGTTATTAGAACCTGTTATGAGAGTAGAAGTGGTAACTCCAGAAGATTATATGGGTGATGTTATAGGAGATTTAAATAGTAGAAGAGGTCAAATTAACACTCAAGAACAACGTGGAAATGCAACTGTTATAACTGCAATGGTTCCGTTAGCTAATATGTTTGGCTATATTAATAGCCTTAGATCTATGTCGCAAGGAAGAGCACAATACTCAATGTTTTTTGATCATTACTCTAAAGTACCACAAAATGTTCAAGACGATGTAACAAAAAAAATAGCAGGCTAATTATGGAAAAGCAAAATATAAGAATTAAATTAAGAGCATATGATAATAAAATTTTAGATCTATCAACTCAAGAAATAGTTAATACTGTAAAGAGAACTGGTGCAAATATAAAAGGTCCTATTCCTTTACCTACAAAAATTGAAAAGTATACTGTTTTAAGATCACCTCACATTGATAAAAAAAGTAGAGAACAATTTGAAACAAGAACGCACAAAAGATTAATTGATATAATTGAACCAACACCACAAACTGTAGAAGCTTTAATGAAGCTGGATTTAGCTTCAGGTGTAGATGTGGAGATAAAGATCTAAATATGAGTGAAATAGCTTTAATAGGAAAAAAATTAGGAATGACTAGAGAATTTTATAAAACCGGTCAATCAGTTCCTGTCACTGTAGTTAAAATGGAAAAAGCTAGAGTTATTCAGGTTATTGAAGAAGAAAAAAGAGGCTATAAAGCAGTCCAATTAGGTTTTGGTAAAATTAAAAATTCAAAATTAACAAAAGCTATGAAGGGGTTTTATACAAAAAAAAATACTGAAGCTAAAAAGAAATTGAAAGAATTTAGAGTAAAAAACACTGAAGAATTTAAAGAAGGAAATGAATTTGGTTTAGAAATTTTTAAAGAAGTTAAGTTTGTAGACGTTAAATCAAAAACTATTGGGAAAGGTTTCGCCGGGGTAATGAAAAGACATAATTTTGGCGGCTTAAGGGCTTCCCATGGTGTTTCAGTTTCTCATAGATCACATGGTTCTACTGGCCAAAGGCAAGATCCTGGAAAGGTATTTAAAGGAAAAAAAATGGCAGGACACATGGGTGATAAAACTAGGACAATCCAAAATATTGAAATTATAAAATCTGATTTAGATAACAATTTATTGTATCTTAAAGGATCAATACCTGGATCAAAAAATACAGAATTATTGGTTAAAAAAGCAGTTAAAAATATTCAGAAGTTAACAATTAAAGAAAAAATTGAAGTATTAGAAAAAGCTAAAAAAACACCTGAAAAAAAGAAGAAATAAAATGAAATTGGAAAAAATAAATTTAGATGGAAAAAAAGACTCAATTGAAGTTTTGGATAAAATATTTTCTGGTAAAATAAATAAGCGATTGGTTAATAGTGCACTTTATAAAACTAATGCAAATTATAAAGGCAGGCATGCAAAAACAAAACAACAGAATGAAATTAAAGGATCAACATCTAAAATTTATGCCCAAAAAGGAACAGGTAATGCAAGACATGCCAGTAGAAAAGCTCCAATCTTTATTGGCGGTGGTATTGCACATGGTCCTAAGGGTGAATTGGCATATAAGAAAAGAAAGTTAAATAAAAATGAAAAAAAGTTAAGCATAGCTTCTTTAATAACTGAAAAAAATAAATTAAAAAATTTAGTTATTTTTAGTGATTTTAAAAATGAAATTAAAAAAACAAAAGAAATGAATTCTATACTTAATAAATTTGAAATTAATAATTCACTTATAATTTTAGATAAATCATCTAAAGATAAAATTGAAAAATCTGCGAGAAATATTCCAAATATAAAAGTTACAGACATTAATCATTTTAGTGCTTTTGATATTGTTAAATTTAAAAAAGTTGTCTTTACTGAGACTGCAGTTAAGGAACTTGAAAAGAGATATTCATAATATGGAAAAGATTCATTTATACGATAAAATATTGTCACCCTTAGTTACTGAAAAGTCTACTAATCTATCAGAACAAAACAAGATAACCTTCAAGGTGCCAAATAAAGCTAATAAGATTAATTTGAAAAAAAATATAGAAAAAATTTTTAAGGTAAATGTGACAAAAATAAATATCATAAATAAACAATCTAGAAAAAAAATAACAAGAGGAAAAAAAGTTAGAGTTCAAGGTTATAAAAAAGCAATAGTTACTTTAAAAAAAGGTCAAAGCATAGATTTAACAACTGGAATTTAATATGGCATTAAAAACATTTAAACCTTACACAAAATCTTCAAGAGGAACTATTTTAGTTGATAGAAACAACTTATGGAAAGGAAAACCATTTAAAACTTTAGTTCAACCTAAAAATTCCATGAAAGGTAGAAATAATAATGGTCATATCACTTCTAGAAATAGAGCAGGTGGTCATAAGAAAATGTACAGACAAATTGATTTTCATAGAAAGAAAGCAGATGTTCCAGCAGTTGTTGAGAGAATAGAATACGATCCAAACAGATCATGTTATATAATGTTAGTCAAATTTGAAGACGGACAAAATTTTTACTATTTAGCTCCACAAAAAATTAAAGTGGGTGACAAGATTGAAAATGGTACAAAAAAAGAGATTAAAATTGGAAATGCTATGCCGTTACATGATATTCCTGTAGGCATAGATATACATAATGTAGAAATTCAACCTGGCGGAGGCGGAAAAATAGCTAGATCCGCAGGGACTTCAGTTGCTATTTCAGGAATAGATGGAAATTACTCTTTAATTAAAATGGCTTCAGGAGAAGTAAGAAAGATTGACTCAAGATCAATGGCAACCATTGGTGTTTTGTCAAATCCTGATCAAAAAAATATTAAAATAGGAAAAGCTGGCCGATCAAGATGGTTAGGAAGAAGACCACATACAAGGGGAGTAGTAATGAATCCTGTGGATCATCCTCATGGAGGAGGTGAAGGTAAAAGTGCTGGTGGAAGACACCCAGTATCTAGAACTGGCCAGTCAGCTAAAGGGTTAAAAACTAGAGATAATAAAAGAACTGATAAATATATAATTAGAAGAAGGAAAAGAAAGAAGGCTTAATTTATGGCACGTGCAATTTGGAAAGGTCCTTTTGTAGAAGAAAGTTTGATTAAAAAAGTAGAACAACAAAAAAATCAATCTCAAAAAAAACCAATTAAAACGTGGTCAAGAAAATCTACTATAATACCTGAATTTGTTGGAATCAGTTTTTTAATTTATAATGGAAAGAAATTTATTCCACTAACAGTCTCTGAAGATATGGTTGGACATAAATTAGGTGAATTTGCACCTACAAGAACATTCTTTGGACATACACCTGCAGATAAAAAAGCTAAAGAAGCAGAGCCAGAAAAGAAAGATAGTAAATAAAATGGGTAAAAAGAAAAAAAATAAAGAAAATTCTGACAAATTGGTCAAATCAATTAATAAGAATATTAGATCAAGTACTAGAAAACTTAATCCTATTTTAAAAACTATAGTTGGAAAAAAAGTGGATATAGCAATTAGAAATTTAACTTTTTCAGACAAAAGAGTTTCTCAGGATATCAAAAAAACTATTTCTTCTGCAGTTGCAAATGCTGAGAATAATTTTCAATACGATATAGATAAATTAATTGTAAAAGAGGCATATTGTGGAAAAAAAATTACAATGAAGAGGTTTAGACCTAGAGCCAAAGGAAGAGCGAGTCCAATAAAAAAACCGTTCAGTAGAATAACTATAGTTTTAAGTGAAAAGAAAGAGGATAAAAATGGGCCAAAAAATTAATCCAATCGGTTTAAGACTTGGAA
>MDSW01149517.1_pt1 | contig 12605 bp, 12 predicted proteins | sample 811171 | NCBI WGS metagenome assembly MDSW01 (sample SAMN05326641, study PRJNA326480) | marine metagenome | isolation source: seawater | place: Atlantic Ocean: North West | collected 2012
CATTTGAGTATCTTTTAAAAGCTCGTATCTCGATTGATTCTGTTGCAGATTTAGGCTGTGGCACAGGGGTTTTAGCTATTGCTGCGGCAAAGGCAGGGTGCTCGAGGGTCGTGGCGTCGGATATAGATCCTATCGCATGCCGTACCGCCAAGATAAATATTTTTAAAAACGGACTATCGGGAAAAATATTTGTTATAAAAGCGGATGGCTTCACGAACTGTTTTTTTCGTCAGCGCGCACCTTTCGACCTTGCTTTTGCAAATATATTGGCGCGTCCACTTTGCTCCTTAGCTAAACAGATAAACAAATTCTTGACTCATCGAGGCGTTGTTGTTTTGTCTGGAATTTTGAACTCACAATCAAATATGGTCCAGAATTATTTTGTAAATTTAGGATTTAAAAGAGAAAAGGTCCTAACAGTGGGAGTTTGGACAACTTTGATAATGCGAAAGCCTTAAGACATTGTCTTAGTAAAAGTATGAGCTTCTCCAAATTAAAGAGGCTGACTAAGTATTTTTTTTTGTATCAAAATCAAAAATGTTTCGTTATAAAAATGGGTGAGGCGTTATTACTGCAAATAAATAAAGGTTAGAGCAGTCAAAAAATGAGAATAATAGGAATAGATCCAGGGCTCCAACGAACTGGCTGGGGGGTAGTGGATTTTGAGTTGGGCTCGCCAAAACATGTAGCTAACGGTATTTGTAAATCTAATAGTTCAAAACCGCTAGCTGTTCGCCTGGCAGAGATTTTTTCTCAGTTAGACGATGTGTTGACGACATACAAACCTGATATTGCAGCTGTGGAAAACACCTTTGTGAATAAGGATGCAGCTGGAGCGCTTAAGCTTGGACAAGCTAGAGGAATGGCTTTACTGGCTCCCGCAAGGCTCGGAATTACAGTTCACGAATACGCACCAAATGTTATAAAAAAGGCCGTCGTGGGTTCAGGGCATGCAGAAAAATTACAAGTTGAAGAGATGGTAAAAATCCAATTGCCAGGAGTTGTTATTGAAGGTGTGGATTCCGCTGATGCGCTCGGGGTAGCTCTTTGCCACGTTTTTAAAGGACAATTTGAAAATAGGGTGAAAGAAGCCTTGTCTAAGTCGGAGAACAAAAATGATTGGTAAAATCACTGGTTATGTGGACTACCTAGGAAATGACCATGCTATTATTGATGTTAATGGGGTGGGGTATGAAGTGCATTTGTCTGAGCGAGTAATAAGCAGTTTCCCACCGATAGGAAAAAGGGTTTCTGTTTTTACAGAAATGGTTGTCCGTGAGGATCTTTTGCAAATTGTGGGGTTTTTGGCTCGCGTGGAAAGAAGTTGGTATCGGTTGTTAATATCTGTGCAGGGTGTAGGTTCGAAAGCGGCTCTAAAAATTTTGGGGACTGTTGGAGTTAATTCTTTGTGCCAAGCGATACTATCTGGAGATGCCACTGTCATTACGGCAACGCCGGGAATAGGGCCCAAAATAGCCCACAGAATAGTGGCAGAGCTTAAAGATAAGGCATCAGAGATCATTTCAGAAAGCTTATTAGTAAAGAAAACAACCTTCACAGATGTTAGTAGCGAACCGAAGTCAGAAAGAGCCGATGCTAATGTTGAAAATGCCTCAAATGATAGTGTGGCTGAAGGAGCATTTGAAACAAAAATATTGGACCCAAAAGTTCATGGCGAAGCTTTATCAGCTTTAAAAAACTTAGGGTATTCTCCTCACGAGTCAGCACAGGTTGTCGCAAGAATTTTGACCTCTGATGAAGAAGTTGAAGATTTATCAAAATTGGTTAAGTTAGCTCTTCACCAGTTAGCTCCAAGGAGCTACTAATGACCGAGACACAAATAAGTTTAAAGCCTGAGGAAAATGAAGACGATAAGAATCCAGCTTTACGGCCTCAGAAAATTGAACATTTCGTCGGTCAGTCAGAGGCGAGAGACAATCTTACGGTTTTTATAAAGGCAGCTCACAAAAGAGGGAAAGCTATGGACCATGTTTTATTTCATGGTCCTCCCGGTTTGGGTAAAACCACTCTGGCACAAATAATTGCTCGAGAACTTGGGGTTAACTTCCGGTTGACTTCCGGACCAGTTTTAGCCAAAGCGGGGGATTTGGCAGCAATATTAACTAACTTAGAGACAAGAGATGTATTGTTTATTGATGAAATACATCGTTTAAATCCAGTTGTTGAAGAAATTTTATACCCTGCCATGGAAGATTTTGCACTTGATTTGGTTGTTGGCGAGGGACCCTCCGCACGTTCGGTTCGGATTGACCTTAACAAATTTACATTAGTAGGGGCAACTACTCGTCTTGGTCTTCTAACTACCCCCCTTCGTGATAGGTTTGGAATTCCTATAAAATTAGATTTTTATAAAGTGGAAGAGTTAATAAAGATTGTAAATAGGTCCGCAAGTTTATTGAAAATAAAAATAGACCCTGATGGCGCAACAGAAGTTGCCTGCCGTGCCAGAGGCACACCTAGAATAGCAGGCCGTCTTTTACGTCGCGTAGTGGATTTTGCTCTAGTTGAAGGTAGCGGTTCGATCACTAAGAGTCTCGCAAACAAGGCTTTAAATCGTTTGGGGGTCGATCAGATGGGATTGGATAGTTCTGATAGGAAATACTTAAAGCTTATCGCAAATAATTTTGGAGGAGGTCCGGTGGGTATTGATACAATTGCGGCAGCCCTTTCTGAGCCGCGAGATGCAATTGAAGAAGTCGTTGAACCTTTCTTACTGCAAGAAGGTTTGCTTCAGCGATCTTCCAGAGGCAGGCTGCTTGGCCCGTTAGCTTGGAGACACCTCGGTATTAAGACTCCCGAAAACTTTAAGCATGATTTGTTTTACAATGATGAGGACAAATGACCGCGCATATTTACAAAATTAGGGTTTATCACGAGGATACTGACTTGGGTGGTATAGTTTATTATGCGAACTATTTTAAATTCATTGAAAGAGCAAGAAGTGAACTTCTCATGGGGCTCGGTATTGATCAAGCCAATTTAATTAAAGATGGTTTTTTCTTTGTGGTAAGAAGAGTTGAAGCAAATTTTTTAAAGTCTGCAAAGTTAAGTGAGCTGATCACTGTTAAGACTAAGTTAAAAAATATAAGAGGCGCGGTTATAGACTTGCGACAAACCGTCGAAACAAAAGCCTATCTATTATTCGATGCTGAGGTTAAGCTAGCCTTTATTCAAAATGGTTCGCCGACTCGAGTGCCCAACGATTTAAAAAATAAAATGAGTGTATTACACACCCAGTAAATAATTTATGGTGGCAAGAAATAATAATGATTTTATTTTCAAGATGGACAAAAAAAAGGGTATTTCAAGACTATGGATTTATAGTGGGGATTAAATGGAAGTAGAAACTCTTGCAGCATCACAATCCATTGATTTTTCCTTATTGGCGCTTTTTTTTAGGGCAACGGTTACAGTAAAAATCGTTATGCTCACTCTTGCTTTTTCGTCAATCTGGTCGTGGAGTATAATCATTCAAAAGTTTATCGACTTCGGTAAAGCGAACGCAAAAAATAGAGTGTTTCAAGATGCGTTCTGGTCGGGGGAACCTCTTGATGAGCTTTTTGCTAAACTTGGGTCCGATCCAACCGGAGACAGCGAAAGGATATTTGTCGCCGGTATGTCAGAGTGGAGACAATCCCATCGGCAAGATGGAGCCTTAATTGCTGGTGCTCAGGCCCGCATAGACAGAGCAATGAATGTGGCACTATCAAGAGCGAGTGACAAACTGACATCGGGTCTTTATGTTTTGGCCACTGTTGGTTCAATTGCTCCTTTTGTTGGGCTGTTTGGTACCGTCTGGGGAATAAAACACGCTTTCGAACAAATTGCTTTGCAGCAAAGCACCAATTTGGCAGTAGTAGCACCTGGAATTGCAGAGGCACTTCTCGCTACCGCTTTGGGGCTGCTGGCAGCAATCCCGGCTGTTATTTTTTATAATAAATTATCTGGGGACGCTGACAAAATAATTGCAGAGCAAGAGGGCTTTGCCGATGAGTTCTCGATGATACTATCTCGGGAGCTTGATAGGTTAGAGGGGTAATTATTTTCAATGGGTTCAGGTACAGTGCAGAAGATGTCTCGAAGAACCCGTCGTGTTGGAGGTGGTCATAGACCTATGTCCGAAATAAATGTGACGCCGTTCGTCGACGTGATGTTAGTATTGCTAATTATATTCATGGTTGCCGCACCTCTATTGACGGTCGGAGTTGAAATCAACCTACCTGATACTCAAGCCAAGGCGTTGCCTTCGGAAAATGAACAACCGCTGACTTTGTCTATTACTGCTGAGGGTAAATTGATTTTGCAGGATACTGAAACTAATTTTGACATGCTTCTCCCAAAATTAAAGGCAATCGCGGCTGAAAGAGACGATGATAGAATCTTTTTACGGGCGGACGGAGCGAACGATTACAACACCGTAATGAAAATCATGGGGGCTCTAAGCGGATCTGGGTTCCCAAAAATTTCTTTAGTCACAGATACCGAGTGAGACAATAATACGTTGCAAGCAAAAACATTAAGAACGGAACAAATGAGAACTTCTTTTATAATCTCAACTGCAGCCCATGTATCCCTCTTGATTTTTATAGTGAGTAACTATGACCCAAGGCACTCAGATTTGGAAATTGATCTTACCCCTGTAAGTGTTGATATAATTTCTTCTTCAAAATTTGATGCTATTATTTCCGAGGTTCCAAAACTTTCTTTTGATCAAATTCCCACAATTTCAGATCCTTCGGATAATTCCAAAAAAGAAATTTTTGTGCCAAAAGCTGATCTTGAACCACAGATTGATGAGATACACAAAAGTCAAAGTTTCATATTGAAGGATACTAATTATCAAACATCTTTCGACCCTTCTGACCCTGATCTAGAGTTTACCGAGATTATTAACTTAAGTCCTCCAGATAAAATTGAGCCTCCTGCAAAAAACTACAAGTATGAGAATTTAAAAGGAAATGAAAAAAATGCTCTTGAGGCACCAAAAATAGATAAACCGAAGCCACGTACTGCCGATCGGATAGACAAAATTGCGATCTCGAAGACAGAGTCAGAGCGTATAGTAGAGGAAGAGAAACCCGCCATCAAAGCTTCTGATGATACCAATGAGGTTAGAGAGATAACTAAAGCGGAAGCACCTAAAGAAGCTTCATCAGAGATAAGTCCAGAGGGGAGACGTGATGTAGAGATTGCAGTATCTGGTGCCATTAAATCAAGTCTACCGCCACCTAGTCGGCCTCACGTTTCTCTTGATGAGCCGGCTCCACCAGTTAAAAGGCCAAGTGTAAGTCAATTACTTGCGAAGAAAAATCAGTCTAATCAAATTGAGGCACTTTTAGCGGAGGCTACCCAAGATGTTGAACTACAATTAACTGTAGCTGATACACTATCAGATTTTGAAAATAGTAAGATGGTTCTGGCAATAAAACAAAAGCTTGAGAAATACTGGGAACAGGGTATTCTTGCGGGGAACTCAGATTTTGAAAAATATGTAGTAAAAGTGTCTGTAAAATTAAATAACACTGGAGAGATAATTGGACGTATTACTCCAATTTTACCAAAAAAACCAATGGGGCGGTATGCGATCGCTTTTAGGCAAGCAAGCAACGCGATTATTTCTGCTGGAAGCTTGCCAATTGTTGAGGAGAAATTTCCAAATGGTTTAGTTTTAGAATTGACGTTTGATCCGCAGAAGGGATTTACTTTTTAACTTTGGAAACAAAAAATAAAAAAATAATACGTAGATGATGAGTAGGAGCAGTCAATGAAATCATCAATTTCCTTTTATACAATTTTTTCCCTAATTTTTATTCTCACAACGGGGCTTTCTGTATCTCAAGAAAAACTACCTACTATATCTGTAAATGTTACTGACGGAGTAATCGATCCTGTATTAATAGCAGTACCTTCATTTGTTAGAGAGCGATCTACGAGCAAGGTTCTGGCTTCAGAAATGGCAGAGGTAGTAGCAAACGACCTTGCTGGAACAGGGTTGTTTCGCGCGATTCCTGAAAGATCACATATCTCGAGAATAGCCAATTTTAATTCACCAATCCAATTTTCTGATTGGCGAGCAATAAAGGCGGCCATATTGATAACTGGGGCGGTGGCAGCAAATAGTGATGGGAAAATAGAGGTAAAGTTTCGATTATGGGATGTCGTATCGCAAAAAGAAATTGGCAACGGAATAAAATATGATGGAAAAATTGATAAATGGAGACGAATTTCCCACAAGGTTGCTGATGAGGTTTACTCGAGAGTCACAGGTGAAGGGGCCTATTTTGACACAAAAATTGTCTTTGTGTCTGAGTCAGGACCTAAAAATAACCGAAAAAAAAGGTTGGCACTCATGGATCAAGATGGGGCTAATCGAATCTTTTTAACTGGTGACGAGGCCATAGTACTGGCTCCAAGGTTCTCTCCGGATTCTAATAAAATATTATATACCAGTTACCAAAGTGGGAAACCGAGTGTGTATCTTATGGATTTAAAAACTCGGCGTGTTCGAACCTTCAATAATATTAAAGGTATGAGCTTCGCTCCAAGGTTTTCTCCTGATGGAAGGAAAATGGTTCTGTCGATTATGAACAACGGCAATACAGATGTTTTTTCGATAAATTTGTCAACAGGTCGTAGAACTCGGTTGACTAATGATCCTTCTATCGACACCGCGCCCAGCTTCTCACCGGACGGAAAGAATATTGTTTTTGAGAGTGATAGAGGCGGAAGTCAACAGATATACGTAATGTCAACCAAGGGAGGAAATGCAAAAAGGATTAGTTTCGGGGATGGAAGATACGCCACTCCAGTTTGGTCGCCGCGAGGAGATTTAATTGCCTTTACTAAAATTCATAGGGGAAAATTCCATATTGGTGTCATGAGGTTAGATGGATCTAGAGAGAGACTATTAAGCACCTCCTTCTTGGACGAGGGGCCCACTTGGGCTCCGAATGGAAGGGTAATAATGTTTTTTCGAGAAACAGCTGGTGCGTCGGGGGCACCCTCTATCTACACAGTCGATGTGACTGGTAGAAATATGAGGAAACTTAGAACTGCTTCTTTTGCCTCTGATCCTGCTTGGTCGCCTTTATTGAAGTAAATCGACGCTAACATAAAAGATTTTGGAAAATCAAACAAGATCGTTTAATATTTAAGCAATTTGTGAAAGGACTCTACTAATGGAATCAAAAAAATGGATGGTACTTTGTGCCCTGATTATATTTCTATCAAATTGTTCGAGCAAAACTGGCTTGAATGGTTTGGGTGGTGCATCCTCAGACATGGGGTTTGGTGAAATATCTGAGAGTTCAATCGAGTATTTTACTCAGAATATTGGAGATACTGTTTTGTTTGCGGTGGATCAGAGTGCTTTGGGTGCTGAGAGTATCCAAGTTTTACAGGAGCAAGCGGCGTGGCTGAACAAAAACAGTGGAACCCCCATCACGATAGAGGGCCATGCGGATGAACAAGGAACCAGAGAGTATAATCTGGCCTTGGGTGCCCGACGCGCTACCGCCGTTAGGAACTATCTAGTCAGTCAAGGAGTGGGTGAAGACAGACTTAGCATTGTTACTTATGGAAAGGAAAGACCTTTGGAAGTTTGTTCTGAAGAACGGTGCTGGTCAAAAAATAGAAGGTCGGTCACAGTTGTGTCTGGTGGTTTAGGAAGCTAATTGACAAAAGTTGCAACTAAATTAATTGTCTTTACTTATGCTCTTATTTTTGGCTTCTGGGAACAAAGTGAGAAGCTGTCGGCTCAGACCCCTCTCGAGGCGTTACGCTTGGAATTAAGTTTGCTAAGTTCACAGGTAGAAGAGCTGCGTGAAGCTCTTTTATCACCTGACGTCAGAAGTTTACCATCGACCGATACCGGAATTGCTTTACTTCGTCTTGATGCACTTGAAGCTACTCTTCGATCAACAGTTGGTCGGTTAGAGGCTCTCGAGTATAACCTTCAGATTCTAGAACGGGATGCAACTAACCGTATAAACAAATTTACTTTGCAGATCGAAGAGTTCGATTCTGACGGCTCTACTCCTGCAAAAGAAAATAATGTACATAATAAAACGCGGGATAACGATGATAAGACAAACAACTTGCCGGTGGAAGTTGGGGACAAAACTCAAGAAGACTCGTCTGAAACGGATGCGTTAACCACAGCATTAGCCAATTATAACTTGGAAGAATTTGGACAGGCGATAGATAAGTTTGTTTTATTCAAGCAATTTTATCCAGAGAGTGTGAAAAGGATAAAGGCTAGTTTTTACCTTGCAAAATCATATTATGCTGTCAGTAAGTTTGATGAAGCTGCCAAAGAGTTTTTAGAGGTGTTCTCGTTTCGACCCTCCGGTGAATTCGCATTCGAGGCTCTTATCGGTTTGGCGAATTCTTTAAAGCAGCTAGGCGAGGAAGAACAATCCTGTCTAACTTTAGAGGAGATTAAATCCCGTTTCCCAAACAAAATAGATGATAAATCAGATTTAATTACTCAGGTGGAAAATAACCTAAAATGCGAGCAATAGAATTCCAGACTCAAGATATTGCTAACCTTTTTGCTAAATATATGGATGACGCGCCGGCAGGAAAATTGGGAATAGCTGTTTCTGGTGGTAGTGATTCACTAGCTCTGATGTATTTAACTGCAGATTGGGCGAAGCGGAATAATCGAAGTGTGTCTGTGATCTCGATTGATCACGGTCTTAGAAACCAAAGTGAGTCAGAATGTAAAATGGTCGAGGAGCAAGCAAAGTCTTTAAATCTTCCGCACCAAACGGTAAAATGGTTGGATAGACCGATAGGAAATTTGCAGAGTGCGGCAAGAGATGCGCGACACCAGATAATTAAAGAATGGGTGTCCTCTAAAAAATTATCCGCCGTTTTATTTGGTCATACCCTAGATGATAACGCCGAAACGTTTGTCTTAAGACTAGTTAGAGGCTCGGGGGTAGACGGATTAGCCGGTATTTCGTCGGACAAGACAATTAATGGGCTGAGAATTTTTAGACCCTTGCTAAACTTTTCAAGAGATACCTTGCGTCGGTATCTTGAGATCAATGGATATTCCTGGATAGACGATCCCTCTAATTGGAATCGTAAATTCGATAGAGTTAAGATTAGACAAATCCTCTCAGAACTTCAGCGCCTGGGCTTAAGTAAAAATAGGCTTGTCGCAACGACAAAACACATGAGAAGGGCCCACGAAAGTTTAAAAAAGGAAACTATTCGCGCATCGGGCATATGTGTTTGTCAGGAGCCGTGGGGTGGATTAAGTATTGAATTGGCGTCATTCAGGGAGATTTCAAAGGAAATACAACTTCGCATTCTGTCGGCCGGGCTTATGTGGATTTCTGGCAAAGTTTATAAGCCTCGTTTTTATAATTTAGAGCGGCTATTAAGTACTATTTTGTGCGGTGAAACAAATAGCTCTGGCTCTTTAATGGGAGTTCTGTTGAGAGAAGAAAATGGGAAAACGCTATTGATCAGAGATTTTTCTGCTGTATCAAATTATTTACCCCTGAAAGGCAACAGACTTCAGTGGGACAGAAAATGGGACATAAAATTAAACATTGCTAGTCCTTCTTTGTATAACATTGGGCCCGTAGCACAAAAAGGTATCCTTTGCATCGGTAAGTATACAGATTATGGAATACCTAAATTCGCTCTGATGAGCAGCGTAGGACTTTTTAAAGACGATACCTTGATTTGTGCACCAATCATTTCTCATGGGGTTGGTATGGAGGCAACCATTTTAGGTGGTAGCAACGCGTTCCAGAATTATTTAAGCGCATATTGAATTAAATTTTTTTAGTATTATGTATAGCCAATAAGGAGTTAAGTTAGTAAGATCGAGTATTGGTAAGTAATTTGTGGATCTTGAGGAGTAGAAATTGGGAAATACAAAAAACATAGCGTTCTGGGCGGTGCTTTTCCTTCTTCTAGTGGCACTATTTAATGTGTTTAACTCAGGTATAAACTCAGAGGCATCTAGAGAGGTTTCTTTCTCTGAATTTTTAAATCAAGTGGATAGTGGACGGGTATCATCAGTGAAACTTGATGGTGAGACGATATATGTTCGGAATAGCGATGGAACTGCCTACAAGGTTATCCAGCCCTTAGGAACCGATATGATGGAAACTCTGCGTAAGGCTGATGTAGATGTGCAGGCTATTAAGCAAGAGAAATCTGGATTTATGGCGACACTGAGCTTATGGTTGCCCTTTATCATTTTGATAGGAGTATGGGTATTTTTAATGAACCGTATGCAAGGCGGTGGTCGCGGTGGGGCTATGGGCTTTGGAAAATCAAAGGCAAAGCTTTTGACAGAGAAGCAGGGTAGAGTGACTTTTAACGAAGTTGCTGGTATCGATGAAGCGAAGGACGAGTTGGAAGAAATTGTGGAGTTTCTCAGAGATCCTCAAAAATTTAGTCGTTTGGGAGGAAAAATACCGAAGGGGGCACTATTGGTTGGGCCGCCAGGAACAGGAAAAACCCTTCTGGCGCGAGCAATCGCCGGGGAAGCAGGGGTGCCTTTTTTCACAATCTCAGGGTCAGATTTTGTTGAGATGTTTGTAGGTGTTGGGGCAAGTCGTGTGCGTGATATGTTCGAGCAGGCAAAAAAAAATGCTCCTTGCATTGTGTTCATAGACGAAATAGATGCAGTAGGAAGGCATCGTGGAGCTGGTTACGGCGGTGGTAACGATGAGCGAGAGCAGACGCTAAATCAGCTTCTTGTGGAAATGGATGGCTTCGATACTAACGAGGGAGTAATATTGATAGCGGCAACAAATCGTCCGGATGTTTTGGACCCCGCTCTATTGAGACCTGGTAGATTTGACCGACAGGTACAAGTGCCAAACCCTGATATTCAGGGAAGGCAGAAGATATTGGCTGTGCATGCGAAAAAAACTATTCTCTCACCTGATGTTGATTTGCGGATAATTGCCAGGGGAACTCCAGGGTTTTCCGGTGCAGATCTTGCAAATTTGGTTAACGAGGCGGCATTAATGGCAGCGAGAGCCGGAAAGAGATTTGTTACGATGGAAGACTATGAAAACGCGAAAGATAAGGTGATGATGGGTGCTGAGCGTCGGTCAATGGTAATGAGTGAGGATGAAAAGAAATTAACCGCTTATCATGAGGCTGGACACGCTGTTGTTGGCTTCCACGTCCCTCAGCATGATCCAATTCACAAAGCTACAATCATCCCTCGAGGAAGGGCATTAGGACTAGTTCTTAGCTTGCCGGAGAGAGATCAGCTATCTGTAACGAAGACCAAGTATAAATCGAAAATAGCTATGGCTATGGGTGGCAAGGTAGCCGAGGAAATGATATTTGGAGCTGAAAATGTCACATCCGGGGCCTCTTCAGATATTCAGCAGATTACGAAGATTGCCCGAGCAATGGTCACTCAGTTTGGTATGTCTGAAAAATTGGGTAATATTGATTATGTCAACGAGCAACAAACTTATTTAGGACCGGCGGGTCCAGGGATTCAGGCAGGTCCAGAAACACAAGAGACAATAGATGCAGAGGTTAGAAAAATAGTTGATGAGGGGTATACCACCGCAAAAAAAATACTGACTAAAAATCGAGATAAGTTGGAATGCTTGGCTAAAGGTTTGTTAGAGTATGAAACTCTAACTGGAAAAGAGATAGAAAAAGTAATGAACGGAGGAACCCTTTCGAAAGAAGAGGACATTGACGACGAAGACAACGACGGCAGTGTCCCGAGTATTACAGCAGTGCCGAAGTCTGGAGGCAAACCACCTAAAAAAGATGGAGGTTTGGAACCACAAACGACCACTTAAAATAATGCTCAAAGGAATTTAAGAGGTTAAATTTTTGTAGGGAACTCCCCAGAGATCATATTCGCTCGATTCGTCAACTTGTACACGGATTATGTCCCCTGGTTTTAATTCAAAGAAATCCCGATCTATGAAAAGGTTCCCATCGATTTCTGGAGCATCACCTTTGGTTCTACATACTGCACCTCGGTTGTCAACCTCGTCAACAATAACCTCCTGAATTGAACCTACCTTTCGTTGAAGTTTTTTTGCGGAAATTCGTTGAGCGGCCTCCATTAACCTTTCCCATCTCTCCTGTTTTTGATCTTCGGAACAATGATTGGGCAAGAGGTTAGATCTGGCTCCTGCCACATTCTCATACTTAAAACACCCCACTCTGTCTAGCTGCGCCAACTCTAACCAGTCCAGCAAGTGATTAAATTCCTCTTCAGTTTCGCCTGGATAGCCGACGATAAATGTAGACCTTATTGTAATTTCAGGACAAATTTCTCTCCAGTAGTTTATTTCATCTAGGGTTCGAGTTTGATTTGCTGGTCTGGACATCCTTTTAAGAACTGCAGGATGACTGTGCTGAAATGGAATGTCAAGGTATGGTAAGATTAGGCCATCAGCCATCAGAGGGACAAGTTTTCTCACAGTTGGATAGGGATAAATGTAGTGTAACCTTACCCAAACATTGAGTGATCCTAGTTTTCTCGCAAGGTCAACGATAGAGTGGTTAATTGCCGTATCTTCAGTATTCCGAGTCGCTTTTTTTTTGTAATCAAATCCATATGCAGA
>MDSW01046886.1_pt1 | contig 12604 bp, 13 predicted proteins | sample 811171 | NCBI WGS metagenome assembly MDSW01 (sample SAMN05326641, study PRJNA326480) | marine metagenome | isolation source: seawater | place: Atlantic Ocean: North West | collected 2012
AAATGTCTAATAAATTTTATTACTTTTTTTTAATCATTTTAATTAGTATTTCTTTTTCATGCAATGAATTTCAAAAAGTACTTAAAAATGATGATATTAAAACTAAATATGATATGGCAGAATCATATTATGAAAATCAAGAATTCCGAAGAGCTAGAAGATTATTTGAACAAATTAAACCAAAATACAGAGGAAAACCACAAGGTGAAAGAATTACTTTTTTTTATGCGAATTGTTTATTAAACACCAAAAATTATCTTTTGTCAGCATATGAATTTGAGAGTTTTACAAAAGCTTATCCTTTAAGTGAAAAGGTTGAGGACGCTAATTATTTATCTGCTTTTTCTTATTATAAACTTTCCCCTGTCCATAGTTTAGATCAAGACGAAACAAATGATGCTGTTGAAAAGCTTCAAGAGTTTATTAATAAATATCCAAATTCAGAAAGAATGTCTTCTGCAAATGAATTGGTACAAGAACTTAGAATTAAACTTGAGTTTAAGGCTTTTGAAATTGCTAAACAGTACAATACAATCAGAGATTATAAATCAGCAATTATAGTTTTAGATGATTTTATTTCAGATTATCCGGGGACTCCTTATAGGGAAGATGCCTTATTTTATTTATTAGATTCATCGTATGAACTAGCAATAAATAGTATAGATTCCAAAAAATTAGAAAGATTAAATAACGCAAAAAATATTTATGAGGAGTTGATGGAAGTTTACCCAGAATCAAAATATTTAGATAAATCAAATAAATTGTTAAAGACTATCGACTTAGAAATCACTACATTTGCAAACTAAATATTTTATTTAAAAAAAAATCATGGATTTCAAAAAAACAAGTGCCCCTTTAAATACAATTACTTATGACAGAAATGTAGTTGATGCTAAAACTGACAATATTTACGAAGCTATCTCTATAATTTCTAAAAGAACTATTCAAATTAATGAAGATATTAAAAAAGAATTGCTGGATAAATTAGAAGAATTCGCTAGTCCTACGGAAAGTTTAGATGAAATTTTTGAAAATAAAGAACAAATAGAGGTTTCTAAATTCTATGAAAAACTTCCAAAAGCTCATGCTATGGCTATAGAAAATTGGTTATTAGAAAAAATATATTATAGAAATACTGAAATTAAAGAATAAAGATGTCCATTCTAAATGGAAAAAATATTCTATTAGGTATTTCTGGGGGGATTGCAGCATATAAATCGCCTTTTTTAGTAAGATTATTAATTAAAAATGGAGCCAATGTTCAGGTTTTAATGACTCCTAGTTCAAAAGACTTTGTTACCCCTTTAACTCTTTCTACTTTATCTAAAAGACCTGTTTTATCAGATTTTTTTAATAAGGATAATCAAAATGAACTTTGGAATAATCATGTAGATTTAGCTCTTTGGGCGGATTATTTTATTATTGCACCAGCAACCGCGAATACTTTGTCAAAAATGGCATCTGCAAGAGCAGATAATTTATTAATCGCAACCTACTTATCCAGTAAATGTCCTGTTTTTTTTGCTCCTGCTATGGATTTAGATATGCACAAGAATAAAGCAAATAAATTAAATATTAATAAATTAATTGATTTTGGAAATTTACATATTCCTGTTAACTCTGGCTTTTTAGCTAGCGGACTACATGGAGAGGGTAGAATGCAAGAACCCAATGAAATAATTGAGTTTGTTTCATCTAGTATTTTAAAACAAAAAAAACTTTATGGAAAAAAAATTTTAATTACGGCTGGACCAACTTATGAGTCAATTGATGCCGTAAGATTTATAGGAAATTTTTCAAGTGGAAAAATGGGTTTTTCTTTAGCGATCACTGCTGCAAACTTGGGTGCAGAAGTTTTTTTAGTTACTGGACCTACAAGTTTAAATATTGAAAATAACATCATTAAGACTTTTAATGTGACAAGTGCTGATGAAATGTTTAAGAAAACGAGTGAATTATTTTCGGATATGGATATTGCAATTTTTTCTGCTGCTGTTTCAGATTACAAGCCCAAAAAAGCGGTTAAAAACAAAATAAAAAAAGAAGACAATAGTAATTTAAATATTGAGTTAGTTTCAAATATTGATATTTTAAAGCATGTAGGGAGGATTAAGAAAAAAAATCAATTATTGATAGGTTTTGCTCTTGAATCCGAAAATGAGATTGATAATGCGATAAATAAATTAAAGAAAAAAAATTTAGATGCCATAGTCTTGAACTCTTTGAACGACCACGGAGCTGGATTTAATCACGATACAAACAAAATAACATTTATTAACAATAAAAGTGAAATAGTAAAGTTTAAATTAAAAAGTAAACGTGAAGCTTCTAAAGATATTTTTAATGAAATTATTAAACTAAAAAATGAATAAATCAATTATTTTTCTCTTAATATTTTCTTTTCAAATTAATTTTTCACAAGAAATTGATTGTACTGTTATTGTTAATTCTGATCAAATTAATCAAACAAACAAATCAGTGTTTTCTAATTTAGAAAAATCTATATCAACTTTTATTAATTTCAATTCTTGGTCAGAAAACACTTTGTTAAATCATGAAAAAATTGATTTGAATTTATTAATCACAATTATTTCAAACTCAGATAATAAATTTGTTGCAAATTTTGAATTTCAATCATTGAGACCTGTACTAAATTCAACATACCAAACACCTTTATTTAATTTTATAGATAAAAATGTTGAATTTACTTATGAAGAATTCGAAACTCTTTTTTTTGTTGAAAATAAATTTCAGTCTGATTTGGTATCGTTATTATCTTATTATATTAATATTGTTTATGGATTAGATAAAGATAGTTTTGTATCTAACTCAGGTACTATTTTTTATAACAAAGCTCAACAAATATTAAATCTCGCTAATCAAGGTACTTCTTCGGCCAATTGGCAGTCTAGTAGTTCTGGAGGAAGAATTAATAAGTTTTGGTTAATAGAAAATCTAAATTCCTCTAATTCTAAAGAATTTAGAGATATGATATTTTCTTATCACAGTAATGGTTTAGATTTAATGTATGATAATAAATTATTGTCTAAGAAAAACATTTCATCTTCAATAGTCTCTTTAGAAAGAATGAATAGAAGGGTTCCAAACTCTATTTTACTAAAAATTTTTTTTGAAACTAAATCAGATGAAATTAGAGATATTTTCTCAGCTGGTCCTGATTTAGAAACAACTAACCTTTATAATCAATTAAACAGATTAGCCCCTTTCTTTTCAAATAAGTGGGCTAATATTAGGTGATTAGAATTTGGAATCATCCAATAAACTAGGTTATATTTGATTCAAATATTATTATTTTGCTCACTAAAGTCTCAATAAAAAATTTTGCATTAATAGACTCGTTAGAAATTGATTTTTTAAGTGGATTTTCAACAATAACTGGAGATACGGGTTCTGGTAAATCAATTTTGTTAAATGCTCTATCATTAATTATTGGAAAACGTGCTGATCATAATTTGCTAAAAAACGATAAATTAAAATGCATTATTGAAGCAGAATTTAATTTATCTAATTATAATTTAAATAAAATATTTAAACAAAATGACTTAGATTATTTTCAGCATTCTATTTTACGAAGAGAAGTTCTTCCGAACGGGAAATCTAGATCTTTTGTAAACGATACCCCTGTTAACCTGGATATTATGAGATCTATTGGAGAAAAGTTAATTGATATACATACTCAAAATCAATCGTTAATTCTTTCAAATGATCAATTCTTTTTTTCACTTATTGACAGTCTGTCAGAACAACAAAATATTGTAAATAATTTTTCTCATAATTTGATTCTTTTCAAGGAACTAAATAATGAGTTAGAGAAATTAAATAGATTAAATGTTAGTTTACAAAATGATTATGATTATAATGATTTTCTTTTAAATGAACTTTCAAGCGCTGAACTTTGTATAGATGAACAAAATAATTTAGAAGAAAATCTAAAGGCTTTAAAAAATTCCGAAGAAATATTAAATTCTTTACACCAAATTGACAATTTAATACAAAATGATTCTAATTGTATTGAAAATCAAATAAGAAATTTAAATTTTATATTAAGTAATATATCTAAGTACTCCAATAAATACTCCGATATTAAAAATAGAGTTGAAAGCATTTTAATTGAGTTGGATGATATTAAATTAGAATTAAGAGATTCTTCCTCAGAATTTAATAATAATCCTTTGAAATCAGAAGAGATGGAATCTAGATTAAATTTAATATATAGTTTACAAAAAAAACATTCTGTTAATTCAGTCTCTGATTTATTAGATGTTCAAAATAATTTACAAAAAAAATTAGATGATAATGATAGTATTGGAATAGATATTGAAAATTTAAAAAATGAAATTTTAATAAAAGAATCTTTGTTAAAAGAACTATCTAAAAAGATTTCGATTTCAAGAAAAAAAATATTACCAAATTTAAAAATAGAGATTGAATCTATATTAAGTACTTTAGGAATGGAGAACTCTTCTTTTATTTTTAATTTAAAAAAATCTGAAAAGTATAATAAATATGGGAACGATTTGATTGAGGTCTTGTTCTCAGCTAATAAAGGAATAGATTTCTCTCCAATTTTTAAAGTTGTTTCAGGTGGGGAACTCTCCAGAATTCTTTTATCAATTAAATCTATATTATCTGATCATTTAAATTTACCAACAATGATTTTTGATGAAATTGATACTGGAATTTCCGGTGAAATGTCAAATGCAATGGCTAACTTAATGTTAAAGATGAGTAAAAAAATGCAAATAATTTCAATAACTCATCTTCCTCAAATTGCTGCGAAAGGGGAACATCATTTTAATGTTTACAAATATGAAAAATTGGGTACAACAAACACTAAAATAAAAAAATTAAATAATGATGAAAGGGTAGAAGAGATCGCTAAAATGCTTTCCGGCGATCAAATATCTTCTTCTGCTTTAACTCATGCAAAGGAGTTATTAAATTAAACTAAATTAATATTATGTCATACAATCTTTTGAAAGGAAAAAAAGGAATTATTTTTGGAGCATTAGATGAGAATTCAATTGCGTGGAAAACTGCCGAAAGAGTTTTCGAAGAAGGTGGAGAATTTGTTCTTACAAATGCACCAATTGCACTAAGGATGGGTAATGTAGATGAATTGGCTAAAAAAACTAATTCAAAACTTATTGCTGCTGATGCAACTAAATTAGATGATCTTGAAAATTTAATAAATCAAACTACAGAACTTTTTAATGGAAAAATTGATTTTGTATTACATTCCATAGGAATGTCTGTCAATGTGAGAAAAGGAAAACATTATACAGATTTAAATCATGATTGGATGGGAAAAGGATGGGATGTTTCGGCTGTTTCTTTTCATAAGTTACTTCAGAGTTTATATAAACTGGATGCAATGAACGAATGGTCTAGTATTGTAGCTTTAAGTTATATGGCTGCGCAGAGAGTTTTTCCTAATTATAATGATATGGCTGATAATAAAGCTTATTTGGAATCCATAGCTAGAAGTTTTGGTTATTTTTTTGGTAAAGAAAAAAAAGTTAGAGTAAATACAATTTCTCAATCTCCTACACCTACCACAGCAGGACAAGGTGTTAAAGGTTTTGATGGATTTATAACTTATGCTGAAAAAATGTCTCCTTTAGGAAATGCATCTGCGTTGGATTGTGCAAACTATACCGTTACCTTGTTTTCTGATTTAACTAAAAGAGTTACTCTCCAAAATTTATATAATGATGGGGGCTTTTCAAACGTTGGAGTAAGTCAAGAAATTATTGATATTATTTCCACCTCCGACGAATCTTGACAATTAATACTTTTTAAATTTGGATTGATTAAGTCATTTTGCAATAATTTGCTTTAAAATCAGTTACTTTAATTATTTAAAATGAAAAATATTGGTCTTACTGGGGGGATTGGATCTGGAAAATCAACTGTTTCTAGGATATTGGTTAATCGTGGAATCCCAGTTTATAATTCTGATTATAAAGCTAAATTATTAATGGATTCTTCTATTGAACTAAAAGAAATGATAATTAATCATTTTGGAAAGAATTCATATTTAAATAATAGATTAAATAAAAATTATATTTCTAACATTATTTTTAATGATCATTTAGAATTACATAAAATTAATTCAATGGTACATCCATTTGTGTTTAATGATTTTAATAAATGGAAAAAAAATTTGATTTCTAAATATGTTATTTTTGAATCTGCTATTATATTTGAAACAGGATCATATAAAAAGAATGATTTTAATATTTTGGTCATTTCAGATATAAAAGAAAGGATCAAAAGGGTAGTAAAAAGAGATGGTGTCAATGAAAAAGATGTAAGAATTCGGATTAATAATCAGTGGAGCGATGACAAGAAAATTCCTTTGTCAGATTATATCTTTAATAATAATATTTCTTTAAATGACAATAAAAAAAATGTTATTAAAATGATTAAAGTTATCGATGAAGAGTTAAATTTTTTGTAAATATTAAAAATGAATAAGAAGATATACTTTACATTAGTTTTTATAATGAGCGTGGCTCTTGTTGGAATTATCTTAGTTCAATCTTTTTGGATAAAAACAACATTAGACAATAAAGAAGAGCAGTTTTCTTTAAATATTAATCAAGCTTTAAAATCGGTTTCTGAACAAATTCAAGGCAGGGAATTAAGAGATTATTTAGCTGTGTATCAAAAGTTAGTAGACAGCATAGGCTCCCCAAAAGAGTCACAATTAACTGCTGTTTTTAAATATGTTGATAGAAATCAAAACACTAATCAAACTTATATTTATTCTCATGGGATTTTAGAAGAAGATTATAATATTTCAGCTAAATTATTTGAGCCTAAGTCTAATGATTCTAGTTCTATTCTAGATTATAAGGGAATAAAAACCACAACCATAATTGATGAAGCTTTTGACAGAGAAATGAAGAATATGAGCAGCATTGAAAGACTTCAGAGAGTTGAAAGATTATCTCTGATGGATAAGGCAAAATATTCATCTATTTTTATGGAACTTGCTGCTTTAAAACCTATTCACAGAAGGTTAACTAATGTAGAATTAGAGCTTTTATTACAAAGAGAGCTAAGAGATAGAGATATAACAATACCTTTTCAGTATCGCGTATTCAATGGAGATTTCGCTACTAAAGTGGGTTCTGATAATTATACAAACTTAGAGGGTTTAAAGAAGTATAAATCACCATTATTTGTTAATGAAAAAGGGGATAGTGATTTTGAATTAGTTATTGCATTTCCTGAGAGAAAATTGTACTTAAGATCGTCTTTAACCAACTTGATTCTTTTATCTTTATTATTTACTTTAACAATAATAATAACTTTTTCATCAACTATATATCATTTTTTAAAACAAAAGAAAGTTTCTGAAATAAAATCAGATTTTATCAATAATATGACACATGAATTTAAAACTCCTATCGCCACAATAAAGCTTGCGTTAGATGCGATAAATAATGATAAAATTCAGAATGATTTAATAAAAAGAAAAAAATATTTAAAAATGATTAGTGATGAGAACGAAAGAATGAATTCTCAAGTAGAAAATGTTTTAAGAATTTCACAACTTGAGAGAAAAGAAAATATTTTAAAGAAATCTTTATGTGATATACATGATATAATTGAAAAAGCAATTTCTCATTTAGGTTTATTGTTAAAAGAAAGAAATGTTAACGTATCAATGAATTTTTCATCAAATAGTTCAAAACTCCAACTTTCAAAAGAAAACTTTTTTAATGTTTTTGTTAATATTTTAGAAAATGCCATTAAGTATTCTGATCAAAATCCTGAAATTAATATTAAGACATATGATTTAAAAGATTTTATAATAATTAAGATAAACGATAATGGTATGGGTATGAACACAAACGTAAAAGATAAAATATTTCAAAAATTTTACAGAGAAACAAAAGGAGATGTACACAATGTTAAAGGCCATGGTTTAGGATTGTCTTACGTTAAAAAAATATTGGATTTACATAATGGCACAATTTATGTTGATAGTGAGTTAGGTGTAGGTAGTACCTTCACTGTAAGTCTTCCGATCAAAAACAAAATTTAATAATATGAAAAGTAATCTAAAAAACATTTTATTAGTTGAAGATGATCTTAATTTTGGAGCTATTTTGAATGATTTTTTAAATCTTCACTCATATAATGTAGTATTAGCTAAAAACGGAATTGAGGGTTTAGAAAAATTCAAAAAAAATGAATTTGGGTTATGTATATTAGATGTTATGCTGCCTTTTAAGGATGGATTTACTTTAGCTAAAGAAATAAGAGAAATAGATAAAAATGTTCCTTTGTTTTTTTTAACAGCAAAATCTTTAAAAGATGATGTGTTGAAAGGTTATAAATTAGGAGCTGATGATTATTTGACTAAACCTTTTGATTCTGATATTTTACTATTGAAAATAAAATCTATTTTTAAGAGAAAAAAACTCATTTCGACTAAACAGAATATAAAATTTGAATTTCAATTTGCAAATTTCAATTTCAATTCTAAGTTAAGAACCTTACAATTTAAGAAGGATTCAGCTGTTAAGTTATCACCAAAAGAAAATGAATTATTAAAGATGCTTTTGAATCATTTGAATGACCTAATGCCAAGAGAATTAGCTTTGGTTAAAATATGGAATGATGATAATTATTTCACATCTAGAAGTATGGATGTATACATCGCAAAAATTAGAAAATATTTAAGTAAAGATTCTAGAATTGAAATTGAGAATATTCATGGAGAAGGATTTAGGATGATTGTAAAATAATAGTTTATTTTTTTGTTCTGGGATGAAATTTCATCATTGAATCAATTAAATGTTTTTTATTAACATGTAAATATCTTTCTGTTGTTGTGATACTTTCATGTCCCATCATTTTTTGAATAGTTATTAAGTCAGCCCCATTTTCGATCAAATGAGTTGCAAATGAATGCCTAAGAGTATGTGGTCCTATTTTTTTATTAATATTCGATTCTTTTTTTAATTTCTTAATAATTATAAAAATCATTGTTCTAGAAAGATTTGTTCCTCGTTCATTTAAAAAAAGTGTATCCTCAAAACCTTTTTTAATTTTGTGGAAAGACCTTACTTCTGTAATGTAATTATTGATATAAATTTGAGATTGATTACTAATTGGAACGAATCGTTCCTTATTTCCCTTTCCAGTTACTTTGATCAATGATTCTTTAAAAAATAAGTCTGAAACTTTTAGATTAATTAGTTCGGACACTCTCAAGCCACAGCTATACAATAATTCAATTATTGCAATATTTCTTAAACCTGTTTTTGATTTTAAAGAAATATAAGAGATGATTTCATCAATTTCCTCAATTGTCAAAGTGGTAGGAAGATTCACTCCTATTTTTGGAGTTTCAATATTTTTAATTGGATTGGTTTCCAGATATTCCTCTAAAATCAAATAATCGTAAAACCTTCTAATTCCTGAAATAACCCTAGCTTGTGTAGGGGGTTTGATTTTTTTAGAAATATCATAAATAAATTTTTTTATAATTTCTGAAGTTAATTCTATAGGGCTATTTTTAATTTTATGCTTATCTAAAAATTTAATTAATTTTCTAACATCAAATAAATAACTTTCAATTGTATTTAATGATAAGTTTCTTTCTATTTTAAGATAGTTTTTAAAATCATTAAGTGCCTTTTCCCATTTCATAAATTTCTTTGTAAAGAAATAATTTATAGATTAAATTTTATATTTATATTTTTAAAAAAATATTTTTAATGAAATTACAAATTATTAATGGTCCTAATTTAAATTTATTAGGTACAAGAGAAAAAAATATTTACGGTAACCAAAATTTTAATGAATATTTTAAAAACTTGAAGTCTAATTTTAAGAGTATTGATTTACATTATTTTCAATCAAATATTGAGGGCGAATTAATTGATAAAATTCAACAAGTTGGATTTGATTTTGACGGAATTATTATAAATGCTGCTGCTTATACACATACCTCTGTTGGTATTGGTGATGCTATAAGGTCAATAAGTTCCCCAGTAATTGAGGTTCATATATCTAACACTTATTCTCGTGAAGAATATAGGCACAAATCATTTTTAAGTGCTCATGTAAAAGGTATTATTCTAGGTTTTGGTTTAAAAAGTTATGATTTAGCTATTTCAAGTTTTCTAGATTAGTTATAAATGGATGACTTCATCGTATGCAGCTGCTACAGCTTCCATTACAGCCTCACTCATAGTAGGGTGGGGGTGAATAGTTTTTAAAACTTCATGACCAGTAGTTTCTAGTTTTCTTCCCAAAACTGCTTCAGCAATCATATCAGTAACTCCATCTCCAATCATATGACATCCTAACCATTCACCATATTTAGAATCAAAAATAACTTTTACAAAACCTTCGCTTTTCCCAGATGCTTGAGCTTTTCCTGAAGCACTAAATGGAAATTTACCAACTTTAATATTATAACCTTTTTTTAAAGCTTCTTCTTCGCTGAGGCCAACTGATGCTATTTCAGGAGAACAATATGTACAACCGGGTACATTATCATAATCTAATGGTGACACATCAATTCCTGAAATTTTTTCTACACAAAGTATTCCTTCAGCTGAGGCTACGTGCGCTAATGATTGTCCTTTTACGACATCACCAATTGCGTAATAACCTTTAACACTAGTTTGGTAAAACTCATCAACTAATATTTTATCATTTTCAATATTTATACCAATTTCTTCAAGTCCAATATTTTCAATATTAGATTTAATCCCAACAGCACTCAAAACAATTTCTGAATTAATTTTTATAATATCTCCGTTCTGAGACTTAACGTCTAGTTCAACACCAGAATCATTTACTTTGGATTCAATTACTTCAGATGAAGTTAAAACCTTTATTCCTTTCTTTTTAAAACTTTTTTCTAATTCTTTAGAAACCTCTCTATCTTCAACGGGGACAATCCTATCTAAATACTCTATAACAGTTACTTTAGATCCCATGGAGTTATAAAAATGTGCAAATTCAATTCCAATAGCACCAGAACCTACTATTGTAATTTCATTAGGTTGTTTTTCTAATGTCATGGCTTCTCTATATCCAATAATTTTTTTTCCATCTTGTTTTAAATTTGATAATTCTCTAGATCTAGCTCCTGTAGATATTATTATTTTTTCAGAAAAAAGTATGGTTTCTTTTTTAGAAACATCCGTTACAACTATTGTATTTTTCTTTCCTAATTTTCCAAAACCATCAAAGACTTTTATTTTATTTTTTTTCATTAAAAAAACAACACCTTTACTCATAGTGCTAGCGACTTTCCTACTTCTATTAATTACAGAATTAAAATCTTTATTTATATCATTTGTAGAGATGCCGTAATCTTTCGCATTTTTTAAGTAATCAAAAACTTGAGCTGATTTCAACAAGGCTTTGGTGGGAATACATCCCCAATTTAAACAAACGCCACCTAAACTTTCTTTTTCTATTATAGCGGTTTTTAAGCCTAATTGAGACGCTCTTATAGCTGTAACGTATCCACCAGGACCACTACCTAAAATTATTAAATCAAATTTTTCCATATTTTAATTTTTATTAAACGATAAAGCAGCTGAATTAATACAATACCTTTTTCCTGTAGTTTCTTTTGGACCATCATTAAAAACATGACCAAGGTGACCATTACATTTAGAACATTTCACTTCAATTCTTTTCATATTATGAGATAAGTCTTCAATATATAATATTGTGGAGGGTATTGCTTCATCAAAGCTTGGCCACCCACAGTTACTTTCGTATTTGTTTGCACTATTGAAAAGGACTTGATTACAACCTTTACATTTATAGGAACCTTTTTCAAAATGTAAATTATATTCACCTGTAAAAGGTCTCTCTGTATAAGAATTTCTTAAAACCTGATAACTTAGATTGTCAAGTTTATTTTTCCATTCTTTATCACTTTTTTCAATTTTTTGATTGTTCTGGGAGTAATTAAAATTTGCCATCAGTATACTTAAAATAAGAATTATATATAATTTTTTCATTTGTTGATTTCGAGAGTTTTAAAAATTAATGCATTTTTAGTAACACAGTGTCTATTTCCAGTTGATTCTGGACCGTCATCCCATACATTACCCAATTTTGCTCCACATTCTTTACAAATGAGATCTGTTTTATTTTTTTTTATTTTGTAATTTTTGTCAAAGTAAACTTTTCCATCAATGGATTTGTCAAAACTTTCATCATTGTTATTAGAGCCATAGTTGTTTTCTGATTTATATAATGAGGAATTACACTCAATACAATAAAAAACCCCTTTTTCAGCTGTAATTATTTTTTGTGTTTCTATTTTTTGATTTTTTTTAATTGATTTATTTGAATTAGGTCTATTACAATTTGTTAGAAGACAAAACAATGAAATAACTAATAAAAATCTATTCATTTATTATTTTTAAATGATTAGCAAAATTACTTAATAATTTTAAAATATTAAGACAATTTGAATTAAGTATATTGCATATTATTAATAACCACTTATTATGTCAACAAGAAATTATGTTAAAGGAGATATTAAAGTCTTAAATGCTTGGGCATTTTATGATTGGGCAAATTC
>MDSW01158703.1_pt1 | contig 12604 bp, 10 predicted proteins | sample 811171 | NCBI WGS metagenome assembly MDSW01 (sample SAMN05326641, study PRJNA326480) | marine metagenome | isolation source: seawater | place: Atlantic Ocean: North West | collected 2012
AAATTAATGCTATTAACTGAAATTCCTAATTATATAAAATGTAAAAAAATTTGTAATTTAAAAAATATTAGTTTTAATAAAGTTTATACTAATTCTAATTATGTTACAAAAGCTTCAATTTTTATTTTAGAAAAGAAAACAAGATTAAGAAAAAAATACATTAAAGAAGCTATAAAAAAAGGTGCTATTGCAATAATATCTAATGAGTTTATTAGAAATATATCAATAACACAATTTGTTGTAGTTAATATTAATCAAAGTTTGTTAAATATCTTAAAAAAAATAAGATCAAATAAGCCTCTAAATACAATAGCAATTACTGGCACAAATGGCAAAACTTCAGTTGTTTGGTATATATCTCAAATATTAAATTATATTAATATTCCAGTAAAAAGTTATGGTACTTTAGGTTATTATGTTAATTTAAAAAAAAAATATAATTCACAATTAACTACACCTGATTTTTCAACTTTATATCAAACAGCCTATTCTTCAAAAAAAAATTTATATAATTATGTTTTTGAGGCTTCAAGTCATGCATTATCTCAAAATCGTATTAAAGATTTAAAAGTAGATACAGCAGCTTTAACAAATATATCCAGAGATCATTTAGATTATCATAAAGATTTTAAAGAATATAAAGAAGCAAAATTACAATTGTTTTTTAATCATTTAAAAGAAAATGGTTATGCAATTTTAAATGATAAAATTAAAGATATCGATATTATAAAGAATAAATTAAGAAATAAAGCAAATTTTATTACATATGGTATGCCTAATAGTGATGTTCATATTATAAAAAATAAAAAGTATGTAGTAATTACAATTTTTAAAAAGAAATACAAAAAAATAATTAATTTAAACTCATCTATAGAATGTGAAAATTTAGCATGCGCTATTGCTTGTTCTTTATCTATTGATGTAAAGACTAAAAAAATAATTATGCATTTAAACAAAATTATTAATCCTCCTGGAAGATTGCAAAAAGTTTTAAATAATAATAAAAATTTTAAAGTATATATTGATTATGCACATACCCCAGAGGCTTTAAAAGAAGTTTTAATTAGTAAGACTTATAATAATAAAAAACCAAATATTGTTTTTGGATGTGGTGGAGATAGAGATAGGGGAAAACGCAAAAAAATGGCAAGTATAGCAAATATTTATGCAAACAGAATATATATCACTGATGACAATCCACGTTTTGAGAATGCTTCAAAAATTAGAAAATCTATTTTAAAATATTGTACAAACCATGCTTTAGAAATTCCTGAACGTAAAAAAGCAATAATAAATGCAATAAATGATTTAAAAAAAGGAGAGACATTAATCGTAGCTGGGAAAGGTCATGAAAATTATCAGATTATAAAGGATATTTCTTATCCATTAGATGATTATAAAATAGCAAATAAAGCATTAAGAAAAAAAATCCTAAATGAAAAAATTAACTAAATACTTAATTAGTAACTTTGATAAAGTTAAAATTCACAGTAATGATATTAATAAAGGTGATGTTTTTCTTGCATTAGCTGGAAAAAATAATCATGGTAATGATTTTATAGAAGCAGCAATAAAAAATGAAGCAAAATATATAATTACAGATCAAAAGCCAAATCTAAATTCTCGAGAAGAAAAAATTATTGTAGTACAAAATTCTTTAAAGTTTTTGAAAGAAATATCAGTTGAAAAAAGAAAATTATATAAAGGAAAAGTTATTGGTATTACTGGAAGTATTGGCAAAACTAGCATTAAGGAGAATCTTAAGTTCTTTTTAAATTCATATTTTATTATTTCTGCTTCAGTAAAAAGCTATAATAATTATTTAGGCGTTATCATTTCATTACTTAATTTAAATTTAAAAAGTGATTTTGCTATATTTGAAATAGGCACTAATAATTTTTTTGAAATAAGAAAACTTACTTCTCTCGTAAAGCCATCACAAATTATTATTAGTAATATTTTTCAGACACATCTTGAAAATTTAATAAATACTAGAAATATTGCTATAGAGAAATCTGATATCTTTAGTCCTAAATACAATTCACATGCTGAATTATTAATTATACCAAATGAAAAAATAGATGAAAAATTTATTATCAATAAAGCTAAAAAATCTAATATTAAAAATATAATTAGTATAGGAAGATCATCAAATTCAGATTTAAAAATTTTAAATTTAAAAAATATAAAAGATGTAAATTTTAATATTCAAATCAAGCATAAAAAAGAAATAATAAATTTTCATATTAATAAAAATCAAATACACAGAATTAATAATATACTTTGTTGTCTTGCAATTTTTATTTATAACAAAATTAATTTAAATTATTTTACATCTTTAACTAAAAAAATTCCTGAAATAGAAGGTAGGGGTAAAATCAATATAATCAATCTAGATAATAAAAAAATTAATTTTATTGATGAATCCTATAATGCAAGTCCTCAATCAATGAAGATATGTATTAATTATTTTAAAAACATCAAAACTACCAAAGAACAAAAAAAATTATTAATTTTAGGCGATATGAAAGAGTTAGGAGAAAATTCATTAAATTTACATATTGAGCTTTTAGAATATCTTGCAGAGAAAAAATTAAGCAATGTAATTATTTGTGGCGAATTATTAAAAATCGCATTAGATAAAATTGGTAATAAAAATATTTTAAATATGGATAGTATAAATTCAGTTATAGAGTTTACAAAAAAAAATTTAAATAACAACGATATAGTTTTAATAAAAGGTTCAAATTCTTCGATAACAAGAAATTTAGCAATAAAACTTTTAAAAAATAGGGAGCTATAATTGTTTAATTATTTAGCAACCGAATATACAAGTTTATTTTCCTATTTAAACTTGTTTAATTATATTACTTTTAGAACTGGTGCAGCCATATTAACTTCTTTATTTTTTTCTTTAATTTTTGGAGATCTAATAATTACAAAGTTAAGCCAAATTCAACCAATAGGACAACCCATAAGAGAAGATGGACCTGAAGACCATATAATAAAAAAATCTGGAACTCCAACTATGGGTGGAGTTTTAATTTTAAGCAGTATTACAATATCTATTTTTTTATGGGCAGATCTTTCTAATAAATTTATTTGGATATGTTTTTTTTCATCAATTATATTTGGATTAATTGGATTTGTAGATGATTATCAAAAAGTTAAATATAGAAATCATAAAGGCATTAAAGCTTCTTCTAGAATAATATCTCAAGTCTTCATCAGTTTAATTATTATTTATTTTACGCAGCAATTGCTTTCTGAAAATTATAAAAGTTCATTAAGTTTGCCGTTTTTTAAAGATATAATATTAAATTTAGGAATATTTTATTATATGATTGGAGTAATAGTAATTGTTGGATCGGCAAATGCAGTTAATTTGACAGATGGTCTTGATGGTTTAGCTATTGTGCCTGTCATGATTGTTGCTTTATCTTTTGCATTTATTTCTTATGTTTCAGGAAATATAATTTTTTCAGAATATTTACAGATTCTTTATATTAAGAACAGCGGTGAATTAGCAGTTTTTTGTGGTGCAATTGTTGGGGCAGCTTTGGGATTTCTTTGGTTTAATGCTCCTCCTGCAAAAGTATTTATGGGTGATACCGGATCTCTTGCTATGGGGGGAGCCCTAGGATCACTAGCTGTTATAGTGAAACATGAAATTGTTTTGGCTATTATAGGAGGCCTGTTTGTTCTTGAAACTTTATCAGTAATTATTCAAGTTTTGAGTTTTAAGTTAACAGGAAAAAGAATTTTTCGTATGGCTCCATTACATCATCATTTTGAAAAAAAAGGATGGGCTGAATCAACTATTGTTATAAGATTTTGGATTATTACAATTGTTCTAGCATTGATTGGACTGGCAACTTTAAAAATAAGGTAAGAGAATTCATTAATGAAATATATTTATGGTTTAAGTAAGAGCGGGGAATCAATTTTAAATTATTTAAACTCAATTAATGAAAATTTTTTTTGCTGGGATGATAATATTAGAATTAGAAATAAAATAAAAAAGATGAATAAAAAAAATCATTTAATAGAGCCAGAAAAATTAAATTATAAACTAATTAGTGAATCATTTATTTCACCAGGAATATCTCTAAATAATAAAAAAATTAATATACTTAAAAGTTACAAAGTAAAATTATATAGAGATTTAGAATTATATTCTCGCATAGCTTATAAAAAAAAAATTATTGCTGTAACTGGTACAAATGGTAAATCAACTACTACAAAATTAATAAGCAATATTTTAAATAAAAATAATATTTCTAATTTTATGGGTGGAAATATAGGTATTCCTTTATTAGATTTTCCAAAAAAAAATAATGACTTAAAATATCATGTTATAGAGTTAAGTTCTTATCAATTAGAATCTTTTAATAAATTTAACCCTTTTATTTCAATACTTTTAAATGTTTCTAGAGATCATCTAGACAGATATAAAAATTTTAAAGAATATATTTATCAAAAAGAAAAATTAATATTTTCTAATCTTAAAGGTTACAATATAATATGTATTGATGATAAAAATACCCTATCCATTTATAAAAAATATAAAAAAAGAGCCATCCCAATTTCATCTAAACCTTTCAAAGGCACTGTATTCTATAAAAATAAATCTATAATTGATGATTATTTTGAAAAAAATAAAAAAATTGAACTAAAAGAGATATCTAGTTCACTTTTTGGCAATTTTAATATTCAAAATATCTTAGCAGCATATGCAGTATCTAAAATTTTAAACATAAATGTAAATAAGTTTACTAACGTTATAAAAAAATTCAAAGGTTTGCCCCATAGACTTGAAGTAGTTATTATTAATAAAAAATATCGTGTAATTAATAATAGCAAATCAACAAATTTAGAATCATTAATTAATTCAGTTAAAAATTATTCAGATATCAAACTAATTTTAGGAGGAAGACCTAAAGATAAGAAATTTAAGAAATTATTGAAATATAAAAAAAGAATTAAGAAAATTTACTTGATAGGAGAGTCTTCTATTCTTATATCTAAGGAATTAGAAAATAAGATTTCTTTTGAATTATGTAATACTTTACAAAATGCTATTAAAAAGATCTTTATAGATGTAAAAAAAGAAAAACAATTTACAAATATACTTTTTTCTCCTGGCTGCGCTTCATTTGATCAATTTAAAAATTTTGAAGAAAGAGGTAATGAATTTAAAAAATTAGTAAAAAAAATAAATCATGAATAACATATTTAATTTGCAATTATGGTGGAAAGAAATAGATAAAATTAATTTTATACTTATCACTATTCTTTTGATAATAGGAATTATACTGTCTTTTTCTCTAAATGAATCATCTATTTTTTTTAATAAGCATTTAATTTTTGCATTATCATCTTTTTTTATAATGATTTTTTTATCTTCTTTAGAACCAAAAACACTTAGAAGAATGTCTTTATTCTTTTTATTGATACTAACTTTAACATTATTAATAGTTCTATTTTTTGATAATGAGATAAAAGGCTCAAACAGATGGCTCAAATTTTTAGGTTTTAGTTTTCAGCCTTCAGAATTTATCAAACCTTTTTATTTTACTTTAAGTGCTTGGTTAATAATACAAGGTATAAATGGAAGACAATCTTATCTATTGGTTTTAATTATATCTTTTCTTGTTATTTCAAGTTTGATTATCTTGCAACCTGACTTTGGAATGACTTTTTTATTTTTTTTAACTTTTTTTTGTCAATTATTTATTGCTGGATTATCTATTTTTCTAGTTATTTTTTCTTTATTTGCAATTTTACTTCTGTCCTTTTTTTCTTATTATTATTTTGATCATGTCCAAAAAAGAGTTGATCTTTTTTTTAATCCATCTTCAGGAGGATTTGAACAAATTGATTACAGTTTAAGAGCTTTCAAAAATGGGGGCTGGTTTGGGAAAGGGCCTGGTCAAGGAATATTAAAAGAAAAAATACCTGATGCAAATACTGATTTTATTTTTGCAGTTGCTGGAGAAGAGCTTGGTTTTATTTTTTGTTCAATTATAATTTTGTTAATACTAATAATTATTATTCGTTTTTTACTTAAACTGCTTAGAATGCAAGATCCATTTATTATTATATCAATTGTAGGATTAACATGTTGTTTTGGTTTACAATCATTAATCAATATATTTAGTTCATTGTCAATTATACCAACAAAAGGAATGACTTTGCCTTTTATAAGTTATGGTGGCTCTTCAATGATTTCTAGTTCTATACTATTTGGTTTTTTACTTGCTTTAACAAAAAATAAAAATTTTTATGAATAAAAAAATATTAATTTGTTCAGGTGGCACAGGTGGCCATGTAATACCTGCTGTAAATTTAGGAAATTTTTTAATAAACAAGGGATTCAAATGTTACTTAATATTGGATAAACGAGGAAAAAAATTTTCAAAAAATTTTAATGGCGAAATATTTATTATTAGATCTTCTCACTTATCTGGTAATATTCTATTTAAATTTAATTCATTTGTAAGTCTTTCAATAGGTTTATTTCAATCTTTGTTTTTTTTGAATAAAATAAAGCCTAATATTTGTATATCTTTTGGAAGTTATGCAACTTTTATGCCATTGATAGCTATATTTTTATTTAAGTTTTTTAAAAATCTTAGTCTTTATTTACATGAACAAAATTCAGTAATAGGAAAAGTGAATTTATTTTTCTTACCATTTACAAAGTTTTTTTTTACTAATTTTGATATGATAATTAATTTACCTGAAAAATATAAAAAGAAAAAAATACATGTAGGATTACCTGATAAAGAAATAATAAATAAAAATATTTTTGAGAAAAATAATTTATCAAAAAAAATAATTTTTATTTACGGTGGAAGTCAAGGCTCAGAAAATTTAATAAATAATTTTTTATCAATTGTAAAGTCTATTGACAATAAAGAATTAGATAAATTAAAATTTTTAATACAGTGTCCAAAAAAGTTAGATGTTTTACTTAAAAAATCTCTGAAAAAATTAAAAGTTGATTTTGAAATAAAATCATTTTTCTCTAATATAGATAACATACTTTCTAAAACAGATATTGCCATTACAAGAGCTGGGGCAGGAACAATTAATGATTTAATTAAGCACAAAGTTCCTTCTATTATTTTCCCTTTACCACATTCAATTTATAATCATCAGTATTATAATGCTAAGTTTTTATTAGATAAAAAAGCGTGTATAGTATTTGATGAAAGTAATTTAAATTTTAATGATTATTCAAAAAGTTTAAATAAATTGATAATTGAAAAAGATTATTATGAAAATATGAAAGAATCTATTACCAAGGTTAATATGCCTGTTGCAAATAAATTAATTTTAGAAAAAATTCTAAAAAAAGATAATGAATAAATTGAATAAAATTAAAATTCATTTCGTTGGTATAGGAGGCATAGGAATGTCAGGAATTGCTGAATTAATGTTTGATCTTGGTTATAATGTTCAAGGAAGTGACATTAGCTTAAATACAAATATTAAAAGATTGAAGAAAAGAGGAATTAAAATTTATAATACCCATAAAAAAAATAATATTCACAATATGTCTGCAATTGTTATTTCTTCAGCTATAAAAATAAATAATCCTGAACTACAAGAATGCAGAAGATTATCCATACCAGTAATTACTAGAGCAGATATGTTGGGTGAATTAATGAAATTAAAACGATCAATAGCAATCGCTGGCTCTCACGGTAAAACAACTACAACTAGCTTAGTTGGTTCAATATTTGATAATGCAAAATTTGATCCAACTATAGTTAATGGAGGAATAATTAATTCGTATTCAAATAATAATCGTTATGGAAAAAGTGATTGGATGATTGTGGAAGCTGATGAAAGTGATGGCTCTTTTTTAAGATTACCCCATGAAATTAACATAATTACAAATATTGATATTGAGCATTTAGATTATTATAAATCATCACAAAATCTTTTTTTAGCTTTTGAAAAATTTATAAACAATCTTCCTTTTTATGGTTATTCAGTAATTTGTACTGAAAATATCAATACTCAAAAGATTTATAAAAAGATAAAAACAAGAAAAATCATTAGCTATTCGCAAAATGAAAATTCTGATGTTAGAATTATAAAAATCGAAAAAGATAAAAAAGGAAGTAATTTCACCTTATTATTTAAGAAAGGAATAATTAAAGGGATAAATGGAAAATATAACTTTAAAACTAATCTTTTGGGAGATCACAATATATTTAATGCTACAGGAGCCATAATAGTTTCTTTGCTTTCAGAAATTCCCCTTCAAAAAATTAAAAATTCATTAAAAGTTTTTCAAGGGGTTAAAAGAAGATTTAGTTTCATTGGTAAAATAAAAAAAGCATCTATTTTTGATGATTATGCTCATCATCCTTCTGAAATAAAGGCAAGTTATGAAATAGCCAAACAACTATCTGATAAAAAAATTATAGTAATATTTCAACCCCATCGATATTCAAGAACTAAAATATTACAAAATGAATTTATAAAAATTTTAAGTAAAATAAAAGTATTGTATATACTTGATATTTATTCAGCAGGAGAAAAACCTATTGTAAATATCAATTCAAAAATTCTAGCAAAAAAAATTCGAATGAAAAATAAAAATACTTTTTATGTTCAAAATACTAATAATTTAGAATTCCTTCTCGAGGAGCATTTTAATGATGAAAATATTATTGTTTTTATGGGAGCTGGCTCAATCAGTAATTTAGCTCATAATTTAGTTTCTATAAAGTGAAAGAGATAATAGATAAAATTGATTATAATTTTAAGACTAAATTTTACTATAATTATGACACTTCAAAAAATGTTTGGTTTAGAACAGGAGGAAAAACAAAAGTATTTTGTATTGTAGATAATGAAAAAGAATTAAGTATAATTTTACAAAATATAAAAGGCATACCCTATGAAATTATAGGAGCTGGCTCAAACATACTAGTAAGAGATAAAGGATTTGAAGGATTTTTGATAAAGTTAGGAAAAAGCTTTAATCAAATTAAACTAAAAAATTCTTATTTAGAAGTGGGAGCAAGTATTTTGGATATAAATTTATCTAAATTCGCTCAGTTGAATAATTTAAAAAATTTTGAATTTTACTCTGGCATACCAGGAACAATTGGTGGCGCAGTTATAATGAATGCTGGGTGCTATGGATCAGAAACTAAAGAAATTTTAATTGATATTAAAACGATGAATTATAATGGAGAGGTTAAAACTATTGATAATAAAGATTTAAATTTAGATTATAGGCAATCTAAGTTGCCAAAAGGAGATATAATCATTTCTGCAAATTTTGAGTCTAATTATGGAAATAAAATTGAAATAGAAAAAAAAATAAAAGAAATTAAACTTATGCGAGAAAAAACGCAGCCTATTAAGGAAAAGACAAGTGGTAGTACATTTAAAAATCCAAAAAATAATTTTGCTGCCAAACTAATTGAAATGTCTAATTGCAAAGAACTCTCTGAAGGAGGAATCTTTGTTAGTAATCAGCATGCTAATTTTCTTATAAACAAAAAAGAAGGGACAGCTTCGCAGATTGAAGAATTGGGAAATAAAATTATAAGCAAAGTATATGATAAATATAAAATTAAATTAGAGTGGGAAATTAAAATAATAGGTCAAAAATAAATGAAAAAAAATAAAATTTTGATTTTAGAAGGAGGATATAATGAGGAGCATGAGATTTCTCTTGCTACAGCAAAAGAAATTAAAAAATCATTATACAATCTAAATATTGAATTTAAGTCATTAATAGTTTCACCAAATAATTTTGAAGAAAAAATAAATAAATTTAATAATCAATACATGTGTATTAATGCTTTGCATGGACCTTACGGAGAAGATGGTCAAATACAAAAAATACTTGAGGGTTTGTCATTTAAGTTTACCCATTCTGACTCTGAAGCTTCTAAGATTGGTTTTAATAAAGAATTATCTAAAAAAGCATTAAGTGATTCTAAGCTAAGATTACTAGATCATGTAATTTTAGAAACTAAATCAATAGATAAAGATAAGCTAATTGAAATATTTTTAAAATTAGGTGCTTTTATACTAAAACCAGTTGCTAGTGGATCAAGTTTTGGAATCAAAATATTTAAAAATATTAATGAAATTAATTTATTTTCTAAAGATCTTAAAAAAAATTTATATTTGTACAAAAGCCATAACAAATTAATGCTTGAAAAATATATTCAAGGAAGAGAATTAACAGTCGCTGTTATAGAAAAAGATAATAAAAGTATTGCAATTGAAGTTACTGAAATTATATCAAATATGGAGTTTTTTAATTATAACGCTAAATACTCTCCTGGAATAGCAACACATATACTACCTGCTAAAATTCCTACTAAAGTTTATGAAGACTGTAAAGAGTATGCAAAAATAGCTCATGATACAATTAACTGTAGAGGATTAAGTAGATCTGATTTTATATATTATAAAGATGAAATTTATTTTATAGAAATTAATACTCAACCTGGCTTAACAGCTTTATCTCTTGTTCCTGAACAATTAAAATATCAAAAAACTTCTTTCGATCAAATGATAAAAAATTTGATTAAATGCTCTTTGTGAAAAATCGATTTATAAATAAAAGAAAAAAAAATTTTTTTAAAATTAATTTATTATTTATAATAATATTTATATTTTTCTTTATTTATATATATTTTAATTTTAATAAATTTATTAATACTACATCATATTTAGTGCAAGAATACTCAAATAAATATAATTATAATTTTAAAAAGATAGAAATTTTAGGATTAAAAAACCTTGATAAAGATGAAATAATTAAATTTTTTGATAGTTTCAAAAATCATTCTATTTTTTTAATACCTGTAAAAAAAATATCAAATGAAATTAAAAAAAATAAATGGATTAGAGAAATAAATATAAGAAATGATTATAAAAATACATTGTCAGTAAGTATTAAAGAAGAAATTCCAATGGGAATTTATGAATATAATAATCAAAAAATATTATTTAGTACAAATTTAGTTATTCTAGAAATATTAGAAAAAAATCATAGCTATAAAGATTTAATCACTTTTTATGGAGAAAACTCTATAATGCATTCAAAAAGTTTACTTTTAAATATAGATACTAATATTAAACAAATGATAAAATCTGCAACTTTTATTGAAAATAGAAGATGGAATATTAAATTAAAAAATATGATTATTTTAAAATTACCTGAATTAAAATTAGAAGATGCCATTCAAAATTATACTAAAATATATTCAAATTTTTCTAGTAAAGATTTAAAAGATATTGAAATTATTGATTTAAGAATATCTAACCAGGCTATAATAAAATATAGAAATAACTTAAATGATTAAAGTAGGGGTAGATATAGGCAACTCAAAAATTTCATGTGTTGTTTGTGATTTAAAAGCACTTGATAAGCCAAAACTACTTTCTTTTATTAGTTTACCTACAACAGATGTGAACAAAGGCTCTTTTACAGATTTTGAATCAATAAAAAAAGAAGTATCTGAAGTTATAAATGCTGCAGCAAAAGAGTCTGTGACTGAAATAAAATCAATAAATCTTAATGTTCCTCTAATTAATTCAAATTCTACATTTTATAATTCTGAAATAGAAATAGAAAGCGAACTAATTACTGAACTACATCTTAAAAAAGCTATCAATCAATCAGATTTTTTTAAAGAATCAACTAATTTTCAAATTTTAATGAACTATATTATAAATTATGATTTAGATAATAAGATTATTTCTGGAAGTCCTGTTGGAAATTATGCAAAAAAATTAAATATTAATTTTTATAAACTTTTAGTTGATAAAAATATCATTAATACATATTCAAATTTATTTGAAAAATTAGATATTCATATCGAAAATTTTATACCCACACCACTTTCTTCTTCATTATCTACTTTAAATAAAGATGATCAAGATTTGGGAAGTATATGTATTGATCTTGGAGACTCATCTACTTCTTTAGCTGTTTTTGAAAACTCTAAATTAATTTTTTGTGATTCTGTAAATGTTGGAAGTAAAAATATTACCAATGATATTGCTAGAGGAATTTCTACAACTAAAGAAAGTGCTGAAAGACTTAAAACATTATATGGCTCAGTCATATCTTCTCCAAGTGATGAATACGAGATTATTGAAGTCCCTTTGTATTCTTCAGATGAAAAACAATATAAACAAATTAATCGAAATACTATTAATTCAATAATAAAGCCCAGAGTAGAAGAGACGTTAGAGTTAGTTTGGCAAAAACTTAAACAATATAATCTTCACAAAAAGAGAATTAAAAATTTAATATTAACAGGAGGTGGATCTCAATTAGAAGGTATAGCAGATTATGCACAAATAATTTTTGATAGTAACGTAAGATTAGGAAAGCCAATTAGTATAATTGGATCAAAAAAAGAATTTTCAGGTCCGCAGTTTGCTCAAACATTAGGTGCGGTTTTCTTTAAAAAGCAACATTATGATGTAGATTTTCTTAAAAAAAGCCAAAATTTGAGAAAAAACACTATATTTCAACGTTTTTCTTCTTGGCTAGACCAATATATATAATATAACATACAACATATAGTTATATTTATTGACGGTT
>MDSW01118049.1_pt1 | contig 12602 bp, 5 predicted proteins | sample 811171 | NCBI WGS metagenome assembly MDSW01 (sample SAMN05326641, study PRJNA326480) | marine metagenome | isolation source: seawater | place: Atlantic Ocean: North West | collected 2012
TACAATGACTCGGTGACCATCGTTGGTGTCATCACCGTTACCAGCATCAACCCAAATCAAACGAGTCTGGTTGATCCAAGTACCACCACCGGCAACGCCTACCCACTCGTTACCATTCCAAACTGCAAGGTACTTGTTAAGTTGTTCGCCTTCGTCGTTAAGAGTGTCAGCAGAGCCAGACTCACTTAGCCAAACAGTGCCAGGTAGGTAATCAGTTCCAGAAGGAGCATTGTTTTGTACAATACCATCGTGACGTTTGGCGATTGCTTTCAGTGTTGCTACTTGGTCATCAGTTACAGTCCAATCTGTACCAGTTACAGTAGGTGCATTACTGGCATAACCATAGACGGTTTCAGATGCAGTGTTAATGTCCTCAGGTTTGATCCGATCAAGATCAACAGAGCCTTGACTGATGCCAATACGAATATGACCACTGTTAGTAGCTCCATTGCTATCTGTGTTGTCTTCAACATCAATGCCATCATCGCCATGGACTTTATTGTTCAGTGCTGATGCAAGTTGATCAGTCAGATACTCAGTAATAGCACCAGTAGTTGCGACGGTTTGGTTGTCATTCGGCCATGTTGAAGGATTAGCACCGTCATACTCACTAGTATCGACTGTTTCAGCTTTTACGTCAAAGAAGAATTTACGCACCCAGCCATGAGAAGCGGCGTCATCTGCATCAGCTGCATTCTCGTCTTCAGAGTTAGTGTAAACGTCTTTTAGGTTGGTAATTCGATTACCATCCATATTAATGTCTGCAGCCGCATTGTTCTTACCAAAACGACTCAGTGCAGCATTTTCCGTTTCTTGTGCCAGGTACCGGACCTGAGTGTTGTTATCATTCAGGTCGTTGGCACGGATAGCAGACCCAGCAAAGAACTGGGCCTTAGGATCATCAACGCTAGTTTGACGGTAGATACGAATAGCTACATTACTAGCAGGTGCAGTGTTAAAAGAAATAGTTGTAGCGTTGGCAAAGGAGTATTCAGTTGTAGCTTGGTCAACGTTATCTAGCGCTACTTTAACGTCAGCCTCTTCAAAGTATTCAAATGTAAAAGAGAAATTGGTTGTAGAACCATCCCCTGTAAATGTATTTTGTACAGTTGCCATTGCTTAATTAATTAGCGGTTTTGTAGTGGAAAGGATGGAGCTTGACTACGACGTTGGTCAATAACATTAATTTGTTGTTGAGCAGAAGTAGTGCGGATTTCATCGTAATTACTGAGAGATGCTTCAGCAGCTGCTTTAGCAAAACGTAGCTCACGATCTAGTTGGTAATAAAGGTTAGCGTAAACTTGTTCGTCAATCTTATGACCTTGTTCACGGTGTGCTTTAATCTGTGCACGCCACGCTTTAGCTTCATTACTTTTCATGATGCGTTTAATTGCTTCACGGAACTTACCTTGTTTACCCATCAAACTGAACAATTCAGAACGTTCTTCAGGTGTATATTCGACACCCTTGCTGCTCTTACTAAATGTAGGACGTGCATCGTATTCAATGTCAACAAGGAACTGACGTTCTTCAGACAAACCATCAGCAACCTTCATTGGCATGTATGCGTTCCAGAACCTGTTAAAGAATCCTTCAGTATACCCTACAGGCTTACCATCAATCCAATCGTAAGCAGTAGGCAGACCGCTGTGAGGGTTAAACACATCAAGGAAACGGTTACGGTTTTGGAATAGTTGCATCAGTTCTTGATCTAATTCACGCAACTCAGGTTGCATCAAACGACCAAGTTCATTACGGAAACCAGACAAAGGCAGCAAAGAACTACCAAATGAAGCTCCCCAACGTGCAGCAGCAGCAGGGTTACCAGACAACACATCATTCATAGGCTCAAGGCCAGCAAGGAATGATTTATTTGTAAGGTTTGCACCAAGGATAAAGCCAACTTTATTCATCAAAGAAGTCCAGCTAGGTTCATCAATTGTGTCACTGTTATCCATGATGTCAGCAGTTACGGAAATGAAATCAGCCATTGGGCCTAGGAATTCATAGCTGTACCACTTACCATCCCAACCTTTGTAGCTACGAGGTTTCCAACCAAGTTGTTTACGGTTCTTTTGACGTTCCTTGTCGTAGTGTCCGTTACCGGTCAAACGGTCTTGGGTAAACATAAATGCTGCACCCATTACTGAAGCAGTGCCAATTGCCTTACGACCACGAATCTCTGCACGTAAGTTATTAAAAGTTTGTTCTGCAAACTCATCAACAGGTAAACCACGTGCTTCAAGAATTTCAATAATCTCTTCCCTGCTAAACTTTTGACCAGGCAAAGCTAGCCTGTTATAATCTTTCATAAAGACAGAAACAGGACTAAATTTGTTGACCATGCCAATCATGTTATCAGCAGTACGTGGGAACATCAAAAATGGCTTCAGGAAAGGAGCACGGCTAATCAAACCACTAAGTGATCGTACGTTATCAGTATCAAGGTTAAGTGCAATTTCACGGCTAGCAAAGTCAACAGCTTTGTCAGTAATCATACCTGACTTATCAAACATGCTGTCATAGACTTCATTTTCAGCTTTAATAATGTCAGCCTTGCTTAGCTGAGGACCATAGCTATTTTTGATCATACGGTCATATACACGTCCTCTAGCTTCAATGTTAGCAAGGGTAGCACGTGTAAAACCATCAAGAGCTGTCATTGCATTAGCACCAAACCTAAGCCAAGGATGGTTAGCAATGTCCTGCATATTTTCTGCCATGTTATACAGAACCATAGGACCGTCTTCACCATTCTTCTGTGCAGACATTGCAAATGAATGCAAGATGTCCATTGTTGCCTCATTTTTGGCCACCAGATCGTCACGCATGATGTAGCTGACAGAAGACGGATCAGTAGCAGCTTTACTGTAAACTTGAGACATGTGCTTAAATGCCTTACCAAACGTGTCAGTAATAGCCATGTATTGATAAGCAGCACGTTTAATGGTCTGCATGTCGCCAGCTGCTGCAGCACCAGCAAATATGCTGATAGGTTTCTGCACCATCAAGATAGCGTTACCACCAAAGGCTTTAATCGGTGTAGAGAAAGCAGACAAAACAGAGTTATAAATGTTACTCCAAAACCCTTGTACAATTTGGTTAGGTATTTCAGGTTGTAAATCAATGAATGCCTTTTCAATGTTACCTAAACTTTGATTGACAAAGTTGTGTAATTTAGATAGAGTATCAATGTTACCATCACTAAATTCCCAAGCCATCTGCAGAGGTACAAGAAAATCAGGACGCTCTTGTGCCATGTAACGCAAAGAGTTAGCAGAGTTCTTTGCACGACTGACGATGTTCTTCAGTGCTTCTTCAGACCGTTCGTTTGCGTTTTGACCCGCTTTAAGTAGAATCTCAGGATTGTTGCTGAACCTCTTCCAAGTGTTGAGGAAGTTCAGCGAAGCTCCCCAGTTGTAAGCAGCTAAACCTTTTTCCACCATCAAGTACTCAAGACGATCAAGGATCATTTCCTGTGCACGACTGACTGCTTCTGTCCCTTCCATATAACGAGCACCTTCAGCAATGTCAGAAACTTGACCAGCTTCAGAAGTCACAAGATAAGCAGCAGCCTTTTGCATATCCATACTGACATAATCATCAAGATATTGCTTGATGGTTTTCATGACAGCATTGTAGCCAACCTTACCTACAGTCTTAGTCTTTTTACCTAGGTCATCAATTACATCTTTGAATTCATCAAGGGTAGCTTTAAGCATACCCGTATCCATACGAGGATCAACAAGGATCTCTGCTAGCTTAGTACCAGCGGCATCAATCTCTTCAAACGTAATCTTTTTACCACTTGCCAACTCAGCACTGTACTTACCACCTTGTTGGATGGTGTCTTTGATTTGTTTGACAATTGTACGCTTGGTCAGGTTGTCAGCATCAAGACCATACTTACGTGCCGCTTCAGTTACAACACTACCAAGTCTACCGTAAACAGTATCGATGTTCTTTTGTACACGTACAGCGTCTACACTTGCACCAATAACACCACCAGGATCTAACGTACGAGCACCTGCCTCTGCATCAGTAAAAGCATCATGCACTCCAGGAATCGGCTGGTCAAGATCGGTTGTTTTAGAAAGTTGATAAATACCAATTTCATCTAGAGCTTCCTCCTGAGATTGTGCTGATTTAGAAAAGACATCTTCTGGTACTTCACCATCTGCTGCAGCTTTTTTTAGATCATCAAATAGTTTTTGTGCAGAGTCAGGGCCAGCAATATAGCTAGTTACAGCTTTCGTACCAATGACACCTTTTAAAAGCATACCAGAGGCCTCTAGGAGGCTCGTGAACATGCCTAAACCTACACCCTCATTAATACTCTTAGCACGCTTAAGATCAGGGTCATCCCCGTCGATTGTAGCCCAATCCTTACTAATCCAGCTAAAGGTTTTGGGGAACATCTTCTTAAGAGTACCTTGAAGGTTATCACCTTCTGCAGTTCTAGTGTTGGTATAATCGACAAGCACACCAGTACCAACGTCCATACCAGCTTCACCAATAAGCTTTGCTAGCTTACCTTGACCGACTTTCCAACCAACCTTACCTTGTAGACCAGCACCTAGTGCTTTACCACCTTTAGCAAGGAACAGGTTAGGTACAACAAACGAAGCAATTTCACGTGAAGCTTCTGCATACTCAGACTCAAACTTACGATACTTAGGGATATTAACACCAGGAATCATGTTCAAAGTATCTGCAACATAATCCAAAGTACCAGCAGGTGTGGCTTGGATCTGTTCTACTACAGGTTGTGCAGTTTCTTGTACCTTTTGTGCTACACCTTTAACAGCGTCAACAGCTCTCCCAAGGCCATCCATACCAGAATACCCGCGAGGATCTTCTTCTTCAGGCTCTTCCTTTTGTTCAGGCTCCTGCGCCTTTGGTGTTTCTTTTTGTTGTTCAGCTTGTTCCGCCTCTTGTCGTTGTTGTGCTTCTACCAGCTCCTCAGCGTCAGACAGTTGTTCCTCACGCATTTCATCGACAACGGCTTGATCTGGAGCTTTAAAGTCGTCACCGTATTGTTCAAATAGTTCATCCATTGTCAATAAACCTCATGTAATGCGTAGGCCTTTCACCAGTCCAAGGACCACTGTTAGTTGTTTGTCCAGCATAGTGGAAGAAGTTACCGTTGTTTTCGACCATGACATCACCAGGACCCATGTTGTGCTTCATGGTTTGTCCTTTAAAGTCAGTCCTACCTTGTAGACGATGGAGCATACCAATGATTTGACGCTGACCTTCAGCACTAGACAATTTAGCAGCTAAGTCAGGATCATCATAAGCAATGCCTTTTGTCACTGCTTCATACTGACGATCTTGCATCATGACTTCACGTACAGTATTAGGATACCTTGGATCTGCTACACGATTCAATACTGAGGCAGCAACAGCATATTCATCGTTACCACCACGTGCAGCCTCAGCAGATACAACATATGCTAAATCCCTGTAATCCTGCTCTGTAAGACCCTTCAAGCCACCTTTAGCGGGTACATACTGTTGCATAGATGGACGCACAGGCCAACGGTCATTCTGGAGCCTCTGAACCATCAGTTTGTTACCAGCACCAGACATAACAAAGTCCAGCTGTTTCTGTACAGCAGGAGTTACTTGATTTGCTTTTTCTAAAAGTTGTGCGTATGTTTCCACAGGTTCTTCTCCAATAGCTTTAAGTTGTTCGTTTAGTACCTTCATTGGGTTAACACGAAGCATCTTAGCTACCAGATTAACACGCTCAGGTATTTCACCTTGAGCTGTAAACCTATTCTTCATGCCAACGATTTCTTCACGAGTACCAATAATTTCAGGTGAAGTTAATGCTCGTGTACCAAGTGTTTGATAAAGGTTACGGATAGTGTTTACTTTGTCTTTTGTAGAGCGTGTAGTTCCAAAGGCACCGGTGTTCTGTTCAAAGTATTTAATAAAACCACCTTTAGTAGGGTCGTAGTAGTATTTACTTTGTGTGTTAGTAATCCCTTCGGTAAACTCTGTACGCAGATTGCTTAGTACTTGGTCAGCAGCAGCTCTACGATCCATACCACCTTCAATCAATTCGTTTACTTCGGCACTGTAACGACGTTGTAAATCAGAGACAATAACATTACCACCAACACGATCCATACCAGCTGCTTTAGCGTATGGGTTTGTCTTGACAATAGACTCAATTTCTTTCAAGTGATCTGCATGGAACCCTTCACGCATCTTTTGTTGTGAAGCAGCAGCACGTTCAAATTCTTTCTTTAGAATAGGGTGCTCACGTGCAACTATTTCAGGAGTAAGAGCATTACGGCTTTCAAGCAGTTGCAAACGCTTACGACGTTCGTCTAGTTCTGCGCCACCCATGCTAGTGTTTTGCCACAGGTCTTGTAATGCTTGAGGAGCAGTCCAAGCAAGACCAGCTTCTGCATACAGCCGTTGTCCACGTTTGATCAACGACACAACATCTTCTTCAGTGTAGTCTTCCTGTGCTTGTAGGATCTCAATACCCTTCATCACAGCATCTTCTGCTACTGCTTTTTTGTTGTACAGTTCTTTTTCACGTTCAAACTTCTGAGCAGTATAGATTCCTTTTTTAAAGTCATCAATACGGTCACGTTGTAGTGAAGAGAACTTACGACCATTCAGTTCAATGTTTTCATATTGAGCCAACATAGCATCAGCAGCTTCAGGGTTACGCTTGTACAGTGCACTTAGTTCCTCAAAGAACTTTTTGTGTGCACCAGGATACCCAAGAGTTTTACCGGTCTCACCTTGTGTAATAGCTACAGCATTTAGGTACTGACTGACAGCAAATTGGTTAGTGCTATATGTATCTTCAGCAATACCAAATGCTGATTCCCTATCAACAAAACCACGGTTAATTGCATACTGCTTTTCTGCAGTTTTGTTTAACTTAAGGCTAGCTTTGTCAATCTCAGGGAAAGCATGTTCAGCAAGAAGACCAGGATTAATCAACGACAACCCAGTATCTGTCATGTAATCTTGACGGATACGTGACATGACAAGTTGTTGTTCTTGTCGTGTCTTCAGTGGACTGTTGATTGCTACTTGCTTTTCAACACCATTCTGATCAATGTAATTAATGACAGTGTTGTCAGTTTTAAGACGTTCGTCTGCACTGTATTCAAAGTTAGCTGCTGCTTCTTTAGCAGTTAGGATAGCATATTGGTATTGATCCCAGCCAGAGCGACGTTCCAGTTCTTTAGTAACTTCATAAGGAGCACCTGCTTTAGCAGAGTCTACAGCAGCCAATTGGAACTGGGTGTGAAGTGCACTAGCACCTTGCTCTTGTTCAACGTAACCAGCACGTGCCTGTTCACGTTGTTCTTTGTTTTGATAGAACTCTTCAGTTGTTTTTGCAATACGACCTTTGATGTATTCTTTGGCAGCCATTTGACCGACTTGCCAAAGAGTTTGAGAAAACTGTGCAATCTGTTGCACGTTTTCGTTTTGCATCAGCTGATCATACTGTTGAATCTTCTGTTGTGTTTGAAGATCTTGTAACTCAACTTTTTGTACATTAGACAATTCATTGAGTTGATCTTGTTGACGCTCCCTTAGGAGCGGATCCACATTCGGAGCCTTTACCGGGTTAAAGCCTTGGCTTAGTTGCGAAGCTCTAAATTGTGATTCCAGGTTTAATTCGTTCATGTGATAAGTGATCCGAGATCCATCTTAAGATTAAATCCAGAGGAACCAATGTTACCCATTGTTCCCATTTTGGTAGGCGTATTAATGCCACCACCACTGAGCGGATTAGTAGTAGGACTAAACTGTTTAAATGCTTGGAATGCACCAAGACCAGCTTGTCCAATCTTCAACCAATCCGAAGCGGAGTTTTGACGTACCATAGGCATCTCCATGGCAGGAGGCAAGGACTGTTCCATGTGTGGAGGGAAGGCTACATTAGACCAAGCTTGTAGGTCTGCACTGTACCATTGACGTGCAGTGTTAGCCAGGTCATCAATAACCTTCATATCAATACCACGTTCAGTCATAGCCATTTCAGCCATGTTCTGATAAAACCTACCGCTAACATTCTTCAAGTTAGCTAGTTCAAAACTACGTCCTCTGCCTTCACCTGCTGCAATGTTTGCACCAAGTGCAGCAAGATGCTGTTGACGTGAACGTTGCCTAGCAAAGTCCAGACTACGACGTTGTTCAACAGCATTGCTTTGGATGTTACTAAAGGCATGTTGTGCAGCTTCAGCATTGAATGCTCGCTGCGTATCATACATACCTACCTTTGTTTTATAGCGATCAGCCTTCAGTTGATTCCTACGACTAATCGCTTCATTCATTTGTGACCGTTGCAGTTGTGCTGCACGGTTTGCCATTTTACGGCGTTCGTTCTCTTGATCTGCTGCAGTCGGACCAAACATACCAAAAGGGTTTGACCCTAACAAGTTTAGACCAAAAGAAGCTACTCCCATAACAGCACCAACTGTCATATTTAGATTCTCCTGTAGAAGCGTGAGTTATATTTACCTTCCCAATCGAAGCCAAGTAAGGATACAGGGAAAGGTGTTGTACCTTTAATGGTGATGTTTAAGTTATTATTACGTTGGTGAATGGGTACAACATGGGTTGCATTAGCTTGCATGTTGACTTCACCAATTTCATATTCATACGGCATAGTCACACTAGCAGTATGTGTGTAGTCATTAAGACCATCAATTTTAATTTCGTAATCTACCGGACCACTTAGTCCAGTTTGCACACGTAGTCTATGTAGGATTAGGTTAGATTCAGGATCATTACGTACTGACTCACCGTCTTGTTGGTACACATACAACTTAGGTAGTGTAAGCTCCATGTCGTAGTTGTAACCGATCACAATGTCAGTACCACGGTAGTCACCGTCTAAAACAAATGTATCATTAGTAACTGTAGGGTATAGTACAGCACCGTTAGATGGGCCTAAAATTACTGCCGCTAAAGTACCACCTGTACTTACATAAGGTAGCTCTACTGTAGTTTCCTTAGCATTGCTATCATAAGTTCTATGTGGATTTACATAGAACAAATCCAAACACACATCGGTTTTTTCACCAGTAGGTATAGTCAGGAAACCTTCCTCACTAGATTGAGACATGTCATAGGATTCAATGACACCCTCACTATCAGTGTTGCCAATCACATAAAATGTATTCGCATCAAAGAATTGGTGCAACACTTTTGTAGTGGTCTTCCATTTATACCATGTCGAGAGTTGACGTTTGTCACGAGCAGCGCTAAGGAACCTAAACTGATACAAGTCGTTTGTACCTTTAGTATTGAGAGAGATCAACGACAAAGCAGAAGAAGCTGCCATACTGTCAACACTTGCTGGTACAAGTTCAGGTACAACAACGGTATCATCGTTCATCAACGGAGGACGATCTCTGTTAATGTCCAGCAGTTCAAACAAACGTGTGTACAACGGTGTCTTAGAAACAAAAGCTTGTGACGTACCAACTGAAACTGGTTCAATCTTTTCATCAGTTTCGTAGCTACTAAGTGTAGAAATCTTTACAGTTTTAGGACTGAACAAGTCAGAGTCAGTACTAAGGATATGCTGCTCACTACTACCATACACTACCAAACCGACTGCAGTAGGCAACGCATACTTCAAGAAAGCAGGACGTGTACCAACAGCAGAGATGTCAATAGGATCGTCATCAGTAGCGACTTGTGCTGACGTGTTAAAGAAGTTAAAGTAGTCAGCAGCTTTACTCATGATAACGTTACCGTTAGACAGGAAGCCTAGTCGGTTACGATAAAAGAAAAGGTTTGAAATTTTTTGTCCTACAAATGTAGGTAGTGGGTTAGTGTTGTCGTCACCTACAAGCCTATCAATCCAGGTTACAGGTTCATATTTAAATGATCCATCAGCTTGACGTACAAGCTGGTGTGGCATTGTAAGTGGGTCAAGTTTATACTTTAATCCAGGTGCAGTGATTTCAATCCAAGCACCACCACCATATGTAGCGTTATGGGATGCTTGAAACTCTACCCACATATCATCAATCTCTACATCAGTAGTGTTGACGACCTTTACTTTGTATCCATTTTTAGCTTGAATAGGCAAGAAAGATGTGTTAGGTACGGTGTCAGTGAAGCCATAAATAGCATTGTCACTGGAGCCGCCACGGGTTTCAATGTCAAACTCTTCACTATCAGTACGTGTAATGTAAATACCTGATCCAACCTCTACACCTGTATATTCAGCAGCACTACCGCTATAGTTAGCAGTGTCAGCTAACTCTGCTATCAAACCTACACAAATTGTATTAGCGTCAATGTGACCACTGTTGCTAGTTTGAAATGTAAAGGTACGGGTTGTGCCACTATAAGTTAATCTTATTTCGTAATCCGTACTAGGTGACACACTGTTAATATAGACAAAACCTTCATTTACTTGAGCCGCTGATGTATCAGTAGTCATACTGACAGTCTTAGCTTTGTTTAACACAAATGTATAATCATTTAGTGTTAAAAACTCTAAGTCATCTGCAGTAGCATCTTTTAAGTATGCGTTAGTTGGTACGGTTGTGATTGCACAGTCAGCGACAGCGGAGTCGTAAACAGCACGCTTACCAGTTGTAGCTGTTTCAACATCTGCTACAGCTGCATCATAATTAGTTTTAGCGGTATTATATTCAGTCGTTGCATCAGTAAGTTGTTGTCCAGTGTGTGTAGCGGCTACAGGTTGTTGTAATTCATAGATACGGTAACCTTGACTAGCAATTAATGGGTACTGATTTGTACGCTCAGATCCTTTACTTACACCTGTTACAGCTAATGTTACATCTGGATAACCATCTAAAGAAAGCTCTTCACCATCCCAATAACCTGTCCCATTCGTGTTAATTGAAACCGTATCAATTTTGTAATTACTTGTACCAACAATCTGAGCAAATGTAATATCAACGGTAATTCCTGTACCTGTACCGTTTGAAGTAGTTGCTATATTAGTTGTACTGCCAGTGTTAGTTAAATTAAAAGCGTTCCTCTTTACACTTACAGACAAAGCTTCTCTTGTTAATATTGTTCCATTATTTTTAACAAGATACTGTCCACTGGAGTTTTCAAGGATACCGGATTCAAGAGTCTCTTCTACATCAACAGTATATGTATTAGATACACTAAACAACTTAGTAACGGTTGTGTTTTGACCAGCGGTTGCAGCAGCTAAAGCATCTTCTTTTTCACGCAATGTGCCAAGTCGTGTTTGTACCAAAGACAAGGCAGTGTTCAACGCATTAGCTTCAGTTTTTGAAGTTGCTACATTACATGTGCCAGGTACACCTGTGTTGGTACCCATGTCAACTACACGGACACCACCATCAATAAGACTCCACACACGGAACACATTATCCGCATACTGTGCGATGTATTTCTCTTGCTCATCACGCAAGATGTGGAACCACTTAGCACTGTCAGTTAGGTTTGCACCGTGGAGGTTGGATACAAACTTAGAACCAGGACGCTTGAGCATACCCAAAGTGAAGTCAGGATATACATTGACTGCATCCTTTACTTGACCAGGACGTTTTCTGTTGTCAGGTTGCTGGGAGATACCAGCTAAAAGATTAGGGATTCTTTGGGTAATACTGCTCATTGCCTCATAAGTCCACGGAATGGTTGATAGCCTTGGTAATAATTCTCTCCGTCACGGAAACCAAAGATGTTGTAGTCACCTTGGTTACACTCGTCATCCAGTGCATAAGCACGGGTCAGTTGTTCTTGCTCCATTAGCATTTGATTTAACGCTGCATCACCAATCATCTTCACAGCGCACATACGTGCAGCACGTGCAGTGATGTAAGCTTGGATAGCAGGAGGTAGGTGTTGGAAATCGAAGTAATAGGTAACGTCAACTTTTAAATCCTCGGTAAACTCATAGGTATGGTTATACCGATCATAAACGAAACCTTCACGGCGTACAATATCATACTTACCGCGATGGGTTTCGTTTGCATCCATCGACAAGATGTTACTAGGGTAGCCAATTTTTTTAGTAACACTGTCAGGCTTCATTGTCACCTTACGTTCAACATTAAAAGACCATCCCTCTAGTTGAACCATACGACTAACTTCACGTAAGGTATTGATGGGGATGGATACTTCAGGATTTTGAAGGTTAAGAGTGGTGACAGGAGCCTGTCCCACTGAGCTAAGTATTTGATTTACAGCATCCAGTTCGGTGGACACAGCATAAGTAGGAAAAGACATGTCGAATAGATATAAAAAAAGGGACCCGAAGGTCCCCAAAGTTTGCGACGATAGTTACTTGGTAGTTGTCAAGTAAAGCTCAATATCAAGCGTTAGCAGGATACGTGGTACCGAAGGCGGCACCAGCAGTGCTAGTAGCGTGCAGCTCAACAGCACAAGCAGGGTTCAGGAAGTCAGCACCCATGGCCAGACGGCCAAGGATAACATCACCTTGGTAGATCACGGAGACATCACCAGAGGTGACTTGCACCTGAGGAGCAATAGCCTCAACAGCACCAGCTGCTTCACGTTGGAAGATCAGACCACAGGAAGTGTCGAATGCGTTTTGCTCACCGTAGTTGTTGTTCATGCCGGTCACGCCGCCGCCA
>MDSW01121322.1_pt1 | contig 12602 bp, 23 predicted proteins | sample 811171 | NCBI WGS metagenome assembly MDSW01 (sample SAMN05326641, study PRJNA326480) | marine metagenome | isolation source: seawater | place: Atlantic Ocean: North West | collected 2012
ATGATAATAGCGAATCACGACTTTATGACAGCCGTGGAACATATTGCAGGGGAATTGTTGAATGAGCATTACCAGCACAATTACAGCAAGACCCGCAGCATCGATGAAGATGGGACAACATACTATACAGATGAAGCACAAGAAAAGTTCAATGAGTTTTATGACTTTGTAGAAGATGTTATCGTATCTAATTTGATGCTTGAGCGTTTAGAAGATAGTAATTGGAAAGTGAAGGAGGAAGAGTAATGGATACAGAAGACCTAGATATGTATAAAACATATACAGTTTTTGTTTCTTTTATGGCTTTAGACCAAAAAGATGCAGAAGGATTCGTATTAGATATGCAGCCAAAAGATTGGTTGGAGCATTTAGAACTCGCAGAGGAGGAAGAGTAATGGCTAAATGGACTAAACAAGATGTGCAGGATGCGTTGCAATATATATCGGACTCTGATGAGATAAAGATATGGCTCGTACCAGCTGATCCTGAAGAAGAATATCATCAATTAAGCATCTCATCCATCGGACTAGAGGATGGAGATAAGGATGGTACTTATAAAAGTGTGGAAGTGTTTGCTGAGATGGAGGCGACATTTTAAGTTTGCTGATGGCTGTGTTACTGTCAAAAGATACGCAGCCAAAACGCAAACGAAGGAAGTTTGTAAAACCTGACTAATTAGAGAAGGCCTAATGTGCAAATATAGAAGATCATTATGAATTACATACAGAAAAAAAATATTAAAGTATGTAACCATATAAAATTTTATATAGTCTAATATAGTGTAAGCAAAGGAAGGATATTATGAGAGAGATTAAAGATGCCCATGACCTAGCGAAAGTTTGGTCTGATGGCTCATTAATTAATGAGGATGCGTTAAACGATCCTGAAAAGTTAAAACTAATTGAACAAGCGTTCAAAGGTACTATTTATGAGATAAAGGAAGAAGAATAATGCCTAGAACAATAGTACATAATTTAACGGAAGAAGCAGCTTATGAAATGCTCGATGAATTGCATGATTGGTCAAGAAATTTTGAAGCTGGAAGAAACCCATGGTGCGTATTCCTAGATATATCTGGATATTCTGAAGAAGAATATGGCGTAAATATAGCTGACAATATAGTCGAAAAACGATATTTAGGCTATATGGAAATGGTTATGTTAGGAAATTGTTTGTTGATCTTTGATTATTTTGGTTACGATCAAGTTTTCAAATGGATTGACAAGATACACCTGAAGGAATCACAAGAAGAAGAATAAAGGAAAGAGGCCGCACAGGCCTCTTTTTTTTAGATCATTCTGACTAATTTACTGCTTTGTAATGGTTATAGATATGTATATCTATAGTTTAGATTTACATTATTAAAAACCAGGGGGGGCCATTTTTGCTAAAAAGTATGTAACCTTTTGTGAAATAGGGGTGTCTAATTAGTGTGGAAAGGATATGAATGAATTATAAAAAAACATTCAAGGTTACTATTGTTGCCGATTTGAATGATTTGAAAGATAGCTTCGTAGAAGCACACCAACACAATTGGTTATCAAATCTAAAAATTGATGATGATGGTATTTATATAACACCAACGGAAGATGAGATGACAAGTTCATTAGTAAGTGAATTTACAAGTTGGCTCACTGACTTGGGGTTAGAACCTTTAGTAAAGGATGAAAATGGAAACATATAGAGTATGGGAAACTGTAACTTATGTTCATACAGTAGAAGCTACTGATGAAGATAATGCAATACAAGTAGTAATGGATACGGATAGTCAAGGTAAGTTACTAGATGGTAGCGACTTTGAAGTGGAAAGGATATAAAAATGCCTAACTATTGTTGGTCAAGAGTGGAAATGATTGGGGACACTAAAAATATAAACCAATTAACAAATGATATGGAAGAAGTAGATATTGATGGGGATAAGGATTATGACTTAACTTCATTATTACCTACACCAAAAAAACTAGAAATGATACACAGTGGGGGAAACACCATTGATGGCGTGTCTGTTAAAAATTGGATTACTGTCGATAAAGATGGTAATTGGATGGATAACGACATATTTTCTAGTAGAAATGAAGACTACAAAGACATACCATTGTCCGAAGAAGTTCAACAAGAACTCTTAGCTGATTATGGTGCTTTGGATTGGTATCAATGGCGAATAGCTAATTGGGGAACTAAATGGGTAGTTACTCAAAACAGCTTTGAAACTGATGATAATGGTATTCATTTTGAATTGGAAAGTGCTTGGTCGCCACCAATTGAATTGCTTTGCTACATAGCGAAGAAATATAAACTATCAATTGTTTGTCATTGGAACGAAGAAGGTGGTCATTTTGGAATGACACAAATTCAAGACAATGGCGAATACATAGAATTATAAACACCATATCCTATGCTAATGAGAAGGGGCCTAAGCGGCCCCTTCTTTGTATAAAATCTGACTAATTCCAGGACTCTTAATGGTTAGATATATATATTTATAGATCAAACATTTTGATCTATTTTTTTCTTTTAATATGTAACCTTTTATAAGTTCCAGGTGTCTAAATATTGTAAGCTACAAAGGGGATATTATGGTGGATTATCCACACAACAGTTACGATGAACTCGATTCTATAGTTGGATTGACAATTACAGGATGGAAGGAAGTCAAAATTGATTGGGGACATTCATTTATTATGCTCAAAACTAACCAAAAATTTGATACAGGCAAACCTGTTCATCTTTTAGTGTCGCAGGATGCTGAATGTAATGCAGGTGGCTATATCGGATTTGTTAGCGATGACTTTGAAAAACAAGTCCAAAGTGCATAAAAATATTTTTAGACTACCTGTAACCTTTTAGGATTATGGGTAGTCTAAGTAGTATAGGCTTTTTGACAATAGAATAAATATTTGAAGATTTAGCAAGTGGAATGAGAATTCCAGAATCTAAGGGAATAAGACACTTCTCAAGGTATTCATCTGGCTCTGTCCGTTAATTATCCTAAGGCTCTAATTAACCTGCATCCTGTTCTGTGCCGTGGTAGTACGCAGTGATTCCACGATTCGTACCACAGAAATGTGAAATAAGTTCGAACAACGGAATTTAAGTTTCACTTGCTAAGTCTTCATATATTGACGCTGTAAAGTGATAACAAGTGGCTAAAGAGTTTTATCTAACTAAAACAAACTAAGCTTACTGAAATATTTAAAGTTAGTAGAGATTAAGTTCATGAACGCTTTGTTAGGAATATTCCAGGAATTCATTTTAATCGGACAAGTCTGGCATGTTGGATATATACCACAACCTTGCTAGAAGGTGCTTGGACTTGTGGAAGGAAGGTATAGTACTTCTAGTTTTCTAGTAGCTATCGATGAGAATCAAGCTTGTAGCTTTACAGCGTGAATATATGATTACGATGGGTAACAGATTGAAATTACCAGGTATAATACAAATCTGTCATTAGCTGCAACTAATGTGTATCCAACCTGGCTAGTCATATATTCAACTCTGATCTAACTATGAACAAATAGATTGGGGGTTATTATGTTCGAATTATTCGAACTTAAGCGAAATAATTGTACATTTACTGTAGAAGTTCATGTACATGGTAAGCAAATACAAAGAGAACATGAGTTACCAGGCGAATGTTCTCTGGGATTGTACATTAATCATGGCCATAGTGGCGATTTGATAGCAGTAAGTTATCACAACTTCTATGCATTGATTAAGGATATTGAAGATGGCTGCTTTGATGTCCAGGCTGATCACTATGCTGCGCAATGTCATAGCGAATTAGAAGGTTATGGCTTTGATGCTGAAGAGTGTTTTTGTCAAACAGATACCTGGCAAAACATTCCAGATGGGATGTATATACCAGGTGGCGAAGTCCAGAAAACTCTGGATAAAGTCAATAAATAACAAAGGTGGATTTTTTTACCGGGTAGATGTAACCATTTATCCGGTAGAAGAGTCTAATTATTGTAAGCGAAAAAGGATAGATATGGATAAAAACTTAGCTGATCTTACGATTAGCGAAATAGCAGCTCTAGTTCGTAAGGATTGGACCAATGTTAATTATGGTGCAGTACCTTACCTGGATGCGATGGATGACATTATAGACATTAAAGATAAGTACTTCTTTGATGATGGTAAAGACATAGTTCTTTATTTTCTAGCTAATGCTCAAACATGGCGTGGCGAAGTTGCTAGATCAATTAAGAAGGAATTAAAAAGTCGGCTCTAGTGTGTTACCTAAGTTAACAAGGTTATCCGTAGGATAAAGAACACATAAAAGTCGAAAAAAAATTAGACTCTATGTAACTTTTACCGGCTGCATAGAGTCTAATTACTATAAGAAAAAAACGAAGGAAGGTTAAAAATGGGTTACCAAACTGCTCAAGCATTAGCACTAATGGACAAAATGAACTTAGAACAACAGATAAAGAATCATCTGTTAGGTAATTTTTATCCACGGCATGATGTACGATTAGTTCCTATTGCAGTTCAAGCACTAGAAATTTATCGTGATAATATTGATGAAATTGATGATGGTTACTTTAATGTATGGGATACCTACATTGAACTACCTGAAGAAATTGAATTTAGAAATTCTAATAAAATATCTGTCGGACAATGCATCGAATCACTAAGACTAGATGCTTGGATTAATATGTATTATGCTGATATGCATTTAGAAGAAGAATAAATTTAACGGGGATGGATGTTTTGTAGTTTTTCATCCATCCCCGGCATCCAAAAAATCTGACTAATTTTGATCTTGTTAATGGTTAAATAGAAATAAAACTACATATATGGCCGCTAAGGCGATCATTTTTTTGAAAAAAATATGTAACTAATTTTGAAATGGGGGTGTCTAATAAGTATGGACAATGAAGAAAACTATTCTCTGGACTGTGTCGATTTAGATATTGAATTTGAATTGGCTGAAGAAATGGGGATTAACGAATGAAAATAAAAGAACTAAAGAAAATTATCAATTTATTTGATGAGTATAAGAACGATAAAGTCGTTAGCGAAATTATCGAAGACTATACCTATAACGAATTTATTGAATATGCACAAAATAAGCTGTAACCATTTACAGCTTATTTGTGTCTAAATAGTGTAAGCAAAGGAAGGATATAATTATGGCTACTAGGGGATTATATAAATTCTATAGTACTGATGAAGAACTTAAAAACAATAAACCAACGGCTGTTATTTACAGGCATTGGGATAACTATTTGCAAGGTGGGGGGCAAGATTTACAGAATTTTGTCGAACATTTAGCAAAGGCGAAATTTGATAGTCGTTTTAGCGATGTGTCTTATTTTTCGGCTAAGTTTGTTGTTTTTCTAGCTAATCAATTTAACGAAACTGATAGATACGAAGAAACTAAAGGCGATTACGATAGCTTAAATTTTCTTAGTGTTGGTATCGTTCCTAATGGCGTAGATTGTGGCGAAGAATATATTTATCACATTGTATGCAATGGACAAGGCAAAATAATTGGTAAAGACTATAAAGGATTACCAACTATAACGATAGAAGACATTTACAGAGACACTGTAAAAGATTTATATCAAGCGTTGCACGATGAACCAACTATGGAAGAACTAATGGAAAAAATGGGGGGTTAATTGTTATTTTTGTTTAAGGAAATATTAAATAATATGGATGACAAGCAAAGGCAACTTATCCGTAAAGATAAACCTAAAAGGCGAAAATTGGCGAAAGGCAAATAATAAATGGGGGTGTATTCCCCCATTTATGCTGTGTCCAGGAAAGGATCATTTTATGAAATTATTTGAATTACTCGAAATGAATGGCGATAACATTTTTAATAGTATTGATTTACTTTTATTAATGGCTTATGCGTTGTTTATTTACATTTTTTACAAAAGTGTTGTAACCAAAGTAATAAAAGGTAAGTCTAATAAGTAGGAAGTATGAAAGGAAAGTATTATGAAAATTAAAAGATTGCGAAATTTCATTGCTGAAAAATCAAGCGTTATTTATGGCGTTGCTTATAACAGCACTTGGAAAGATAGCGAACTTATAGTTTTTTTTGAAAACGGCTCAACCTATCGTTATGAGAATGTTCCGTTTAAGGTATATTCAAAATTACGAATGGCGAACCTATTCAAAAATAAAAGTGTTGGTAAGACTTTCATTAAAGAAGTCAAAAACCAACCTTTCATATACACTAAAATTGAAGAGTCTGTTAAATAGACTCTTCAATTTTTTTTTGTCCAGGCAACAGCGGCCACAATAAAATCTGACTAATTCTGATCTATAATGCTTAAATATATAGATAATCAAAAATTTTTGGCTTATCGAACATTTGTTCTAATTTCACAATCTAATTTATTTGTGAAAAATATTTCACAATCTTAAAACTTTGTGCATATATTCTAATCGGCTTTATATTGCCGTATAATATAAAATATACTGTTTAAGCTACTATGTAGCACAAACTCAAATACTACCCCTTAAAACGCATTTAAAAGCATACAATATATAGTGGTATAAATATTGGCTTTTACATAGCACTTCTGGAAACTTATGCAACTCAATTTCAAGATTATTTTCTTTAATACTTTTATATAACATTATTACTACTACTATTTATATTAATGCGATAACACTAAAGAATTTTATCAAGAAATTCGGCAATCGAAATAGAAACGCAGAACGGCAAAAGGTAACTTTTGAGAAGTGCTAAATCTACCGAACTACTAGCACACAGAAATATAAAAATATATTTTGAAAGTATCCCATAGTTATATGAAAGGAAGGTATTCGAATGATATTTGAATATGACAAAGACACAATGAAAAAACTACTACTTACCAAAGAAGAAAGTATTTCATTTATAGATGAATTTAAGAATGGAAACATTTCTTATAAGTATCTATTACAAACAAACGAAAACAATCATTATGACAATGACTGTTTTGAACATACACTTTACCCAAACAGAATGAATGAAATTAAACCATTCATTATTCGTGGCGATAAAGAATATGTTCTAGCAGGTATCGAACAAAACAAAGTAAATAATTATTTAGTCTATAACAAAATAGACAATTCAATTATTGGTTTGTTGATAGACTGCCCAAACATTCATAATGGTAACCACGCTATTTATGTTGATAGCGAAAAACATTTTACAAATGTTAGTTACGAAACAGTTATGAAAAATGCCGAAAGACTTCTAGCTAATCAAAGCTAGAAGTTTTTCATACGAAAGGAAAAAAAACTATGAGACAAAATTACATTCTAAATAAAATGTTCAAAGAATTAGAAAAATTTAATTCTTCTGGAATTAATGCAAATACTTTGAACGGCTTATTATCTAAAGCTAAAGACAACAACGAATTAATTCGTGTTGAAATTCTTTATAAAGAATTAGCAAAAGAAAAAGCTAATCAAAGAAGATTTATGAATAATTATTTTCATCAATCTTCTAAATGTAAAGTACTAAACAAAACTTTGATAAAAGTTTTATTTAGAGAAGTAGAGACAAAAACGAAAGACAATGTTCTTTTAGATACGATAAACGAAAATTTTATTTTCGATATGTCTTATTTAGAATTAGAAGAAATTCGTTTTACTCAAGCACAACTAAGAAGAAAATCAAAGCAGATATAATGCTTTTGTATATTCTTCTAAACAAAAACAAAAACACTAAAAGAAAAAAAAGAATTAAAAAATAATTCTTAAACGATATGGGATACTTTCAAAAATATTTTTAATTTCTTAAATGTCTGGCTTGTCATCTAGCCAAATATATTTACCTAACCTAATCTAAAAATCGCTAAAAAAAACACCCTTTGATCTGTAAGGTACTGCGAACCCTAATGACACATTTTTATGCCATAGCTTATTTCAGCCCTACTAAAGAGAAAGGAGCCTCACAGGACTCCTTTATTCTCTTATTTAGTATTTTGTACCCTCAACACCTATATCTTTATATAGGCATATTTAAGTATAGACCCATTTCTGATCTATACATTTAAATCAGCACAACCCCACTCCCCTACCCCCTTTTTCCTTACTAGCAGGTGCGAAGCACCCTTTTCATAGGCGTATTTTTAATTTTTTATACCCATATTTATGAAATAAGATATTCCAACTACCTCCAAAAACCTATGGTAAAATATATAGAGAGATATGGCTAGACCTAGTAAATTAAATGAAGAAAAAATGCAAACCATTTGTAATTGGTTAACTGCAGGACACTTTATAGAACAAGCTGCTTCTTTGAGTGGAGTGAGTCCATCAAGTATATACAATTGGTTAGCTCAAGGCAAGTCCGACCAACAGGAAGGAATTGATTCTATACATGTAGAGTTTTTAGAGAGGGTAATCGAATCTAAAGCTAAAGCTGAAGCATTGTTTTTAAACACAGTTAGAGAGGCAGCAAAGAATGGTGTATGGCAAGCTGCAACATGGTATTTGGAAAGATCAAACCCATCCTGGAATAAAGAACTGCAGAAACAGATACTAGAGACTCAACAACAGGCTCAATTAGAAGAAGAAGTCATAGTCGTAGAATACTCGAAATAGCTGTAACCTCGCCCCGACATAATGATGGGGGATTGAAATCATAAATTTCAGAGAAAAAAAATTTTTTTCGTTCCGATCTTGTGTGTATATGTATTTCTAGGTATGTATGTATGTGGAAAAAGGTGTAGAAATAGCAAAAGGGACCTGGAATCCCAAGTCCCCTTAGCCAACAAAGGAGGACACTATGAGTACAAACAAAGAGAAATACGAATGTCTCTTAGATCATATTGTCTTACTCTTATTATATAGGCAATAATGGTAGTTTTACAAGTTTTCTAGTGTGTTCTATTGCGAGGCCTACGCTGCATCTAGTGGTTTTTGTAGCGAAACATACTATATATTGGGGGTGTCATTTTTGTATACCTGCTTTCACACTATATATAGTGGTGGTAATTTTTAACCATACTATATCTGGTATGGTAATTTCTGATACCCCTAGGGGTGTCAAATATGTTACACCTACCCCGGTAAGATTTGTTACACTAACTATACCTAATTAACTATACCTAATGAACATATATGCGATTGCTTCGCAATCGATCAGTAGGGTGTCTTTTTTTTCTAATATACTATGTAACCTTTTTTCAAATTGGTATGTCTAATATATATACAAGAAAATTTATAAACTTGTATAAAACAAAATATGTACTAAGATATGTAATAATTACAAAGGAGAAGATATATGGAAAATCATATAGAACGATGGAATACATATAGTCCATCAAATTTCAAACCACATGTGGTAGATCAACTTCCAGAACGAAGAAGAGGAAGAAAAGCGAATCTATTCACAAACGAAGTTGTTCAACTATTGGAGAACAACATAGGTAAGTGGGTTTGTGTAGCAGAGCTACCATTAAATAAAGAGCACGATGTCAGAAATAGACTTAACTCTTCAGGTAGAAACTTCTGTTCAAGAAGACCAGGTGCAACATGTACTGTTCGTAAAGAAGGTAATGTTGTTAGGTTATTCGTAAAGCTAGACCAAGTTGTCTGATTTAACACCTATAGGTAATCCTGATAAAGATTTATCTATAGAAGAATTAGCAAAATATCAACCAAAGCGAGTAGATGAGACCAAAAGGTCTAACAAACCAATGTCTAAGCTTGAATGGTACGAAATAGTTCAATGGCTTCAACTAAGAAAAGCAGACGCTGCTACTTGGGAAGAAGTATATATTGAGTCTTGGTATTCAGATTTAGCAAATTATACAAAAAATGATGTATTTTATGCTGTTAAGTCTCTTTATGATGAAGGTAGGTCAAAAGCACCTGATGGTTCTATGATTCTAGCTAGATTAAAAGAGCTTGCAATACCAACTGTTAAGATCAATCCTACTCAATTTGCCCTGCAACCAGGTGGAATGTGTAAGAATTACGAAAATTATGTCTGTGCTTACAATGATAAGCGTTGGGTTTCAGATAAATACGGCAATCAACACTTCAAAATGGCCTGTATGGCTGATGGAGACCACGGATATTGCGAAAATCTAATTGACGCAGTGCCTGATGAGAACGAATTGCGTATGAAACCTGAAAGACCGACAAAAGCAAGCTTATATCCTACAATGATGACTCTTAATTTGGACCTAGATATGAAAAAACAGGTTTGGAAACGATTTGAGCATTATGAAGAGGGAGATTTAGAAGGAGCTATTGCTGAATATGGTAAAGGAGAGTTCTTGTAATGGAAGATAAAGACTTTGAGAGCTTAGAAAACTTCGCTAATCATCCACTTGTGGTTCATAAGAAGGTATTTGAACGAGTTATGAGAAAATACTTCACTATGAAACGAGTAGGACCTATGTTGGCTGAAGAAGATATAAGCGATAAAGCAATGGAAATGGTAGATAAGGCCTTGGAAGCAAGGACTTACTACTTTGGAAGTTACACATCTAACAAATTTGCAGAAGTTACTATGTACAATCACTTTTTCGCAGATTCAGAATTAGAAGAAATTGATGCAGAGTTGGAAACATATATGCAACGATGGAAAGAAACTGAGTTTATGAAAAGGTTTGGATCAATTGCTAGTGAATTTGATTTTATGATTCAACTTACTCATGGAATATGGGATGGAGATTACGCAGGTAACTTAGACAAAGAGTGGGATGATGTAGAAGGAATCGGTATGATTGGGCATGTTTTTGATGTAAGTGGTTCTTTAGGAAAAATTATTTTATACCAAACAAGCGAGAACATGAAAGAGCCATATCACAAACAAGGCGTGAACACAGTAGTCATAATGCCACCTGAAGGAGAAAAATATTCTTGGGACTTTATTGACGAACAGTGGACAGAGCTTTCAGGAGAAGATATGGAAGGTGCAGTCTATGCACAACATTTTTGGAATGAACCAACTAAGGATCAGAGAGATTCCTATGAGAGTTTGAGTGAATTGATTACTACAGCAGATGCAATTATGTTTTGTGGCACAAAAGAATCATTTCTTCAAACAGATATTTTAGAATCAGAACCTAACAAAGGTTTTATGATTTGGGGAGATAAAATAGGAATGAAGTTTTTAGATAATGCTGTAAGGCAAGACTTTAAAAAATATTTTAAGAGACGCAAAAGTTGAAATGGCTTAGTAAGGAAGTGTAGACTTAAATAGTCGGCTTCCTTGCTGACAAGCCCTCCCATCAACGCCTATCTCTTCGGAGATAGGTGTATATACTTAAATTATGGAAAATGCACAAGTTCATCAAATTTTGTATGGGGATGACAAAAAGAAGCAGAAGAGGGTCAAGCTACCACACCTTCATGCACAACAACAAGTAGTAGCAGATTCAGATGCACGCTGGAAAATATTGTGTGCAGGTAGGCGTTTTGGGAAATCAAGGTTGGGAGTACAGCTTTGTGTCGAAATGGCTATGGCAGGCAAAAGAGCCTGGTGGGTCGCACCAACATTTTCTATTGCTCGTGTTGGTTGGCGTGATATTATGATGGCAGGTTATGATCTTGCTGCATTAGGAGCAGAAGTCAAAATGGGAGACATGATAGTCTCTTTTCCAAATGGTGGTTTTATATCAGTAAAATCTGCAGACAATCCACAGAGACTAAGAGGAGAAGGTCTCGACTTCTTAGTTATGGATGAGGCTGCTTTCGTTAAAGAAGAAACATGGACAGAAGTATTAAGACCAACACTTACTGAAAGAAAAGGTTCTGCATTATTTATTTCTACACCTCGTGGTATGAACAATTGGTTTTATAGATTATGGCAAGATGCAGAAGAAAAAGAGGATTGGGAAAGATTTAGATTTTCAACAATAGATAATCCTGCTATTGATCCTGCAGAAATAGAAGCTGCTAAATCAGAAATTGGCTCTTTAACATTTGCTCAAGAGTATCAAGCAGAATTTGTAAACGAAGGAACACAGCTATTTAAACCTGAGTGGTTTCAATATTATGAACCTGCAGTCAGGGCAGGAAAAGTAGATGGTGTTGTTTATGAATTTGATAAGATGCAAAAGTTTGCAACTGTTGACTTGGCTGTATCAACAAGACAAACTGCAGACTATACAGTTATGACTGCTTTTGCCCAGGACAAATCAGAAGGTAAGTTATTTGTTATCGATATGATTAGAAAGAGAATGGAAGCACCTGACATTATTCCAACAATGAAAAAGTTTTATGATGACAATGATTTGGATTGGATAGGAGTTGAGCGTGCAGGTTTTCAGTTATCAATAGTTCAATTCGCTAGAAGAGAAGGTTTGACTGTTAGGGAGTTAAAAGCAGATAAGGATAAACGAAGCAGAGCTATGCCTTTATCAGCTAAGATGGAGAGTGGACAAGTTTTTTTTCCAAGTGATCCAATGATAGATTGGGTACACGAGGCTGAGAGAGAATTACTTACATTCCCTCTTGGTTCACATGACGATATAGTTGATACGCTAGCTTATGGCGTATTAAACTTGAATAAGAGAAGAAGTTGGAAAGCATACTAGATGGCAGAAAATAAATCACGATATAGAAGATTTGTAGACTACCTCCAAGCTCCACCTCAAAGGAATTTAGAGCAAAAGGGTAGTTTTTTAAAC
>MDSW01105038.1_pt1 | contig 12601 bp, 10 predicted proteins | sample 811171 | NCBI WGS metagenome assembly MDSW01 (sample SAMN05326641, study PRJNA326480) | marine metagenome | isolation source: seawater | place: Atlantic Ocean: North West | collected 2012
TAATGGTATTAGTTCAATTCTTTGAAGATGATAAAAAAAATATAACACTATTAATGGAACATATTAATAGCTCTTTCCCAAAAATAACAGCATTACTATACGTAATTAATAAGAAAACAAATAACACCATCTATGATCAAGAAATAATCTGCTTTAAGGGAAACGATTATATTACAGAAGAAATAGATGATTTAGAATTTAGAATTGGCCCTAAATCATTTTTTCAAACAAATAGTGAGCAAGCCAAAATATTATATCATAAGACTAAAGATCTAGCAAAAATAAAAGATACTGATATTGTATATGATCTATATACTGGAACGGGCACAATTGCACAATACATATCTAGATATGCAAAAAAAGTAGTGGGTATAGAATCAGTAGAAGAAGCTATTGAATCTGCTAAAAAGAATGCCGAAATCAATAACATAAAAAATTGTCACTTCTATACTGGAGATATGAAAAAAATATTCACAGAGGAATTTATTACAAAAAATGGGAATCCTGATATTATTATCACAGATCCACCAAGAGATGGCATGCATAAAGATGTTGTTAAACAAATTCTAAAAATTAAACCAAAAAGAATTGTTTATGTGAGCTGTAACTCAGCAACTCAAGCAAGAGATTTAGCAATTATGGATGAACAATATCAAGTCACTAATATTCAACCTATTGATATGTTTCCTCAAACTCACCATGTAGAGAACATTGTAGTATTAGAACCAAGATAGGAAATCTAATTAAAATTCTTAAATTTGAGGACGTTAAAACAATAGCATGGATGATATCTGGGAAAAATTAAAGCAACTATATGATATGAATCCAACCCTTTTTGGAATATTATTATTTATAGATCTAGCTATTATATACTTTATCATAGAATACCTTTTCTCTTAATGCTCTTAAAAATATACAAAGAGAACCCTGATCCTAAAAAGATTAAAATTATAGTAGACTGTCTAAAAAAAGGGGGAATTATCATTTATCCCACTGATACCGTATATGGAATAGGTTGTGATGTGAATAATAAGAAAGCAATGGAAAAAGTATGTCGCATAAAGGGATTAAACATTAAAAAACATAACTTGTCATTTATCTGCTATGATTTAAGTCATATATCTAATTTCACTAAACAGTTGACTACATCAGCTTATAAAGTAATGAAAAGAGCTCTACCTGGTCCCTATACATTCATATTAAAGGCTAATAGCTCTATTCCAAAATTATTTAAAAATTCTAAGAAAGAAATTGGAATACGTATACCAGATAATAACATCCCTAGAGAGATTGTGAAGGAATTAGGAAACCCAATAGTAACTACCTCAGTAAAAGATGAAGATCTACTAATCGAATATAGTACAGATCCAGAATTAATTTACTCACATTTTAAAAAACTAGTTGATATAGTAATCGATGGAGGATATGGTGATATAACCCCATCAACAATAATAGACTATACAGATAACTCTCCAAAAATAATACGTGAAGGAAAAGGAGATCTTAACCTATTTCTTTAAGAAGATTCACAATCTGCGGAAGTAGTAATTCTTTTTCATTGTTTAAGATAACAAAGTTAGATAATTCCTCTTTCTCAGCCTGAGGCATTTGAGCCTTGATTCTTTTTATTACATCTTCAACTGAACACCTATCCCTTTGCTTTACCCTCTTAATCCTTAAATCTTCATCTGCACTAATACAAATGATGTAGTCTAGTGATAAATGTGCTTGTGTTTCAAAAAGTATAGCTGCCTCTTTTATAATAATTTTAGCTTCTTGAGCTAAACACCAATCTTCAAACCTTTTCTTTACAACAGGATGCACTAAAGAATTTAACTTATGTAATGATTTAACCTCATTAAAAACAATATCAGCTAACTCTTTCTTTCTGAGCACTCCCTTATCATATATATGAGATCCAAAATACTTCTTTATAGAAAGCATAAGTTCTTTATCTTCTACTATACATTTCTTAGCTTCTAGATCTGCATTAAAAACAGGAATACCCATTCTGCTTAATATTTCTGAAACATACGTCTTACCAGCACCTATGCCTCCTGTTAATCCAACTTTCTTCATCTCTTTATTTTATTATATAACTCTTGATATAATAACTCATAATTTGGTAATATATTAGGAATATCAAAAGTCTTTGCATGATCTAATGCATTACTCTTAAATTCATCTAATCTTTTATTATCTGCTAATAAAAACAATATATCCTTAGCCATTTTTTTAATGTCACCTACCTCTGACAAAAAGCCAGTCTTACCGTCAATATTAACCTCTGATAATCCACCCGTATTTGTAGAAATAATAGCAACCCTACTTGCCATAGCCTCTAATGCTACTAGCCCAAAACTTTCTCTCTCTGATGGCAAAACAAATACATCTGAAATTGCAAGCATCTTCTCAATACTCTTTAATTTTCCAAAAAACTTAACCTGTTTACCTACTCCTAACTTTCTTGATAGCTGCTCTACTTTCAAACGCTCAGGCCCATCACCTATCATTAATAATTTTGAAGGAAATTCTTTATTTACCAGGCTAAAAACCTTAATCACATCTTCTACTCTCTTTACCTTCCTAAAATTAGATACATGAACTAGTATTGCCTCACTATTATCTGCAAATTTATCTCTTAATGATACCTCATAATCTTGCTTATATAAACTAACATCGATAAAATTAGGTATTGTTTTTATATCATCCTGGATACTAAAATTTGATATTGTTTCTTCTCTAAGATCATCAGATACTGCAGTTACAAAATCTGACTGATTGATAGCATACTCAATAACTGGCTTGAAAGACTTATCTTTACCTAAGAGCGTAATATCTGTTCCATGTAAGGTAGTAACAATAGGAACATGAATACCATGTGTAGCTAATATTTGCTTAGCATTAACAGCAGAAGAAGCATGAGGTATAGCATAATGGACATGCAAAATATCTAATTTCTCATGCAAACAAACATCCACTAATTTACTTGTAAGATTAAGTTCGTATGGAGCATACTCAAAGAGAGGATATTCAGGCACATTAACTTGATGAAAATAAATTCTAGCAGAAAATGTATCTAAACGAAAAGGTTGTTCATATGAAATAAAATGTATCTCATGACCTTTCTCTGCTAAAGCAATACCAAGTTCTGTAGCTACTACACCACTTCCACCATATGTGGGATAACAAACAATTCCTATTTTTAATTTCTTATTCATAAATACTATTAAATATAACTTCCATAATATCTGTTCTAATATTCATCTCTAATAATTTATTATTTTTTGAATCAGGATGAATTCTATTAGACAAAAAAACATAAATAATTTCTTTTTCAGGATCTACCCAGACTAATGTTCCTGTAAATCCTGAATGTCCAAAACCTTTTAAACTAGCATTCTCACTAGCAGGACCTCCTTCTTGATTCTCTAAAGCAGGTTTGTCAAAAGCAGCCCCCCTCCTATTATTATTCTCCGGAAACTGACATCTTGTAAATTCTTGTATAGTTTCTTCTGAAAGATAATATTCTCCTCCATAGCTTCCATTTTGCAAATACATCTGCATTAATTTTGCTAAATCATTTGCATTAGAAAAAAGCCCAGCATGAGCTCCAACACCTCCTTGCATTGCAGCTCCCATATCATGAACATACCCTTCTAATAACTGCCCTCTAAATGCAGAATCTTCTTCTGTTGGAACAACTCTATCCTTACTAAAAGAATTAAGGGGATTGTACCTTGTGTCAAACATGCCTAATTTATCTAGAAATATCTTATAGACTATAGAATCTAGAGAGGAATCATAAGAATCTTCGATTAACTCTTTAAATAGATAGTATCCTAAATCAGAATATTTATACTCTTTCTTATCTGAAAGATCAGAAGATAAAATCTGTTGAAATATACTATCTGGATAAGAAGAATCTAAATATATCCCTTCTGCAACTTTTACTGAAAAATCATCCTCATATTGCTTACTGTATAATGTGTCTCTTAATGAGACCAATCCAGAGACAGAATCTGTATCTAACGTCTGCTTATAAAATGGGATCCAAGAATTAAGACCAGATTGATGTGCAAGAATATCACGAATAATTAAAGGATCCTTATTAGTTGAATCTAAATCTAAATACTTACCTAATTTATCATCTAATATTAAACTCCCATTATCGACCATCTGCATCAATATAGGAGCTGCACATGCTATCTTAGTAACTGAAGCGATGTCATAAAGATCTGTATTTTTTACCTTGTTTTTTTTCTCATAAGTATGGTGACCATATGATTTATTAAAAAACACATCCCCATTCTTAGAAATTAGCACTTGACAACCAGGTATCGCCTCTTCTGAAATAGCATTTGAAATAATACTATCAATCTCATAAAGCATATTAGAATTACAAGGTGCTTCTTCAAGAGATACATAACCTAATCTTGTTTTCTGAGTTTCCAAGCCAGTATTAATTTTAAAATGCTTAGTGCTAACTGGTACTTTTCCTGAAATAGGAATTCCACCAAAAATCGCTTGAGCTGTCTTTTTCTGAGAAACCTCACTATTCTGATAACTTAATAAAACTGCATCAAAATTACCAACAGAGTTTAATGAATTGAGACTATATGGATTCGCAAAAATAGTAAGAATCGTTTTATGCCTTGTTGATATTGCCTGTAAAAGCAAGTCAGTACTCTTACTGATTTTATACGGTTTCCAAGCATTAGCATTTGATTTATGTACACTTACTATAACAACATCATATTTTGACAATTTATTTAATAATAGTGCCCGCTCAATAATAGTAGGTTTTTCTGAAGTATTAAAAAAACTTATTTGTGTGTAATTACTTAACATTTGCTGAAAACCACTAGTGTTTTCTCCAATATTCACAGAAGCTATTCGTGAATTATTTAATTCTTTTAAAGGTAATGTCTCATTTTTATTCTTTAATAATGTTAATGAGGCACTGATAAGTTTCTTATCTATTATTCTTGTTTCTTTTGTTACTATCTTATTTGCTACCAAATTTAGATCTACAGGCTTATAACTATCTAGGCCCATCCATTTCTTTGCCATTAGTATTTTATGACATCTCAAGTCAATTTCATTCTGAGAAATCTTATTCTCTTGAATTGCTTGTTTTATTACCTGAATTGCTTTTGGAACATCTTCTGAAAACAACAATATATCATTGCCAGCAAGCAAAGCTTTCAGATCAAGTATTCCTGGCTCATAAGATTCACTAACTCCTTTCATGTTAAGAGCATCTGTAATTGCAAGTCCTGTGAAGCCTAAATCGTCTTTTAATAATCCAGCAACAACCTTCTTAGATAAAGAGGTTGATAGATTCTTCTCTTCATCTAAAGCAGGTATATTAAGATGTGCAACCATAATAGACCCTAACCCTTTATTAATTAGTTTCTCAAAAGGAAATAATTCAACTTTCTCTAATCGATCTCTTTTGTGATTAATGAAAGGTAATGTTTTATGCGAATCTGTATCTGTATCACCATGACCTGGAAAATGTTTAGCACATGCTAACACATTATAATCTTGCATACCTCTCATATAAGCATTACCCATTTTAGCTACTCTAAAAGGATCTTCACCAAAAGAACGATTATTAATAATTGGATTCTTAGGATTAGAATTAACATCAATAACAGGAGCAAAATTAATATGGACCCCTAACAGTTTACACTGCCTGGCCACCTCAACCCCCATCTGATATATCAAATGAGTATCTTCAATCGCACCTAAGGTCATCTGCCAAGGAAAACGTAAAGAAGAATCTAAACGCATAGAAACCCCCCACTCTGCGTCAATAGCAATCATTAAAGGCACTTTAGAATGCTGCTGAATATTATTAGTAAATTTTGCCTGTCTTAATGGACCTCCTTGAAGAAACATCACTCCACCAATCTTATATCTTTCTACTAAACGAATAATCTCGTCTTGATGTGTTTTTCCTTTATTTGAATAAGCTGCAACCATAAACAACTGAGCAATACGTTCTTCTTCTGAAAGAACTTCCAATACACTATCGGCCCATACACTTGATTCATCTAAAAAAACAGCCCTATTCTGTGACTTTAAATCACTCAAAAAAACAGTAATAAGTAAAACTACAAATACGATACTTCTCATAGCCGATAAAATTAAAAATTGTTTAGTATTTCTACAAGATTTTATAATATTAAAATAAGTACTTATTAACGAATAACCGCTAAATACTTTTAGTTACTTTTGTAGATATGAAAGCCCCTCAATTTCCCTCATTCTTTAAAAACCCTAACACTAAGAAGTTTAGCTTTAAACCAAGGTATTATAATATAGAAAAAGAACGCCTAAAAAAACTTTCAAAAAAAGAAAGATTATCCTTCACTTCTTCAAGAAATAACAAAAAAAATACAGCTGAAAATCAAAGAAAATATAAACTTATCTTTCTGATTATTATTTTATCTTTGCTATGCTACAAATTACTAATCAATTAAGCTCGAATAGTATTGGACATCATACAATTACTACCTAAACATGTGGCTAATCAAATTGCTGCAGGAGAAGTTATACAAAGACCTTCTTCAGTAGTTAAAGAATTACTTGAAAATTCACTGGACGCTGGAAGTTCTGAAATAAATCTAGTTATAAAAGATGCAGGCAGAACGTTAATCCAAATTATAGATAATGGTTCTGGAATGAGCCATACTGATCTTCATATGTGCTTTAAACGTCATGCGACATCTAAAATAAAAAATGCTAAAGATCTTTTCTCAATACACACTATGGGTTTTAGAGGGGAGGCTTTAGCTGCGATAGCCGCTATATCTCATGTAGAAGTAGATACAAAACTAACAAATCATCAGCTAGGATATAATCTAATAATTGAAGGAGGAAAAATAAAGAAAGAGGAAGAGTGTTCCATAACAGCAGGAACCTCAATAAAAGTAAAAAATCTATTTTATAATGTGCCGGCAAGACGGAACTTCTTAAAATCAGATAAAGTAGAAATGAGACATATTATGGAAGAGTTTACTAGATTCTCATTAGCAAACCCTCAAATAAAAACACAACTATTTCATAATAAGAATGAAATCTTTCATTTACCTGCAACTAATTTAAGACATAGAATAATCAATATTATTGGAGAACGAAAAAATGAAACTTTAGTGCCAGTAGAAGAGACTACTTCAATGGTAGAAATTAATGGCTTTATAGGAAAGCCTGAATTAGCTAAAAAAACCAGAGGAGAACAGTATTTCTTTGTGAATGGACGTTTTATCAAAGACTACTATTTAAACCATGCTATTAATAAAGCCTTTGAAGATCTAATTCCAGATAATTATTTCCCTTCATACTTTATCAATATTAAAATAGATCCAAAACTTATTGATGTTAATATTCATCCTACAAAAACTGAGGTCAAATTCGAAGATGAAAAAGCAATCTATGCTATTATGAAATCATGTGTTAAACGATCACTCGGGCAATATAATATTGCTCCAACTTTAGATTTTTCACAAGAGTTAGCATTTAATATCCCATCTAGTTTCAAGCAAACAATAATTAAAGAACCTAAAATTAGAATCGATAGCTCATATAATCCTTTTTCTAAGACAGAATTATCTAGCGAAAACTCTTTTTCAGAAGAGATACCTTTGGAAGTAGAAGAAAAAGAAATCACTAATAACATCATGCAAATTCAAAATAAATATATTGTCTTTTCTGATGGTAACGGATTAGTTATATTAAATCAAAGAAGGGCACATAAACGTATCTTATTCGAATATCTAAGTAATATGATTGAGAAGAACACAAAAACATCTCAAGAGCTATTATTTCGAAAAGAAATCAGTCTCAATCATCTAGATATAGAAATAATAAAGATGCTAAAAGAAGACCTATTAGCAGTAGGATTTAAATTTGAAATACAAGAAAAAAAAGGAATTTCAATTATAGCAATACCTCCTGAATGTCAAGAAGAGAATTTACAATTTATCATAGAACATTTAATTGAACAACATAAAAATAATGAAAAATTAGAAACTACTCAAAATAATGCATTAGCTATTTCATTATCGAAAAGTTTAGCAATAAATAAGAATACAACTCTTACATTAGAAGAAATGCTTAGTCTGAAAAATAAATTATTAAGCTGTAGCTCTCCGAACATTTGTCCATCAGGGAAATTAACTATGATTAATTTACCTGCCTCTGATTTAGAAAAATACTTTTAACATGTTCCAGCAATCTAATTCCAGCCAATTACCTGAAGTAGTTAAAAACCTGATGATTATTAATGGTTTATTATTCTTTGCAACAATATCATTAGAACAATATGGTATAAATCTAACCAAATGGCTTGCATTACATCAGTTTCAAGCAGAAAACTTTATGCCACATCAACTAATTACACATTTCTTTATGCATGGCAATTTTACACATTTGCTATTCAATATGTTTGCTCTTTGGATGTTTGGAAAAATATTAGAAACTGTTTGGGGTGCAAAAAGATTCTTAATCTATTATATGGCTACAGCATTAGGTGCTGCTACATTACACTTAGCAGTAAGCCAATATGAAATCCTAAGTCTTCAATCACAAGTAGATCCTGCTAACTTTAAGATTCTTTTAGAAAAAGGAAGAAGCATTCTTGAAGGAAACCAAAATTACTCAAATCAAATAATGGGAAAACTTAATTTACTAATTAATACACCAACAGTAGGAGCTTCTGGAGCTGTATTTGGCATCTTATTAGCTTTCGGCATGTTATTTCCTAACACACTACTTTATATCTATTTCGCAATTCCTGTAAAGGCTAAGTATTTTGTAATAGTATATGGCGCCTTAGAACTTTATTTAGGAATAAGTAACAACCCTGCGGACAATGTAGCTCATTTTGCTCACTTAGGCGGTATGTTATTCGGATTCTTACTTTTAAAGTATTGGAAAAAAAATCGCTCTCAATTTTACTAATGAATAGTATATTTCATAACTTCAAATACAAATTTTTAGAAGCAACAATCCTAAATAAGCTCATATATATTAATGTTGGACTATTTTTAATTTTCAGCATGCTAGAAGTGTTCTCATTTATATTTCAATTTAGTATCAATCCACTTTTAAGCAAACTTTATCTTCCTGCAAATAATAACCTACTTATCTATCAACCTTGGTCATTTATTACTTATATGTTTTTTCATAACGGATTTACACATTTATTATTCAATATGATTTGGTTGCATTTCACGGGAAAAATATTCTTGCAACACTTACATGGTAAGCAATTATTATACACTTATATCTTAGGCGGAATAAGTGGCGGTTTATTATTTATTATAGCATACAACTATATTCCAAGCTTATCACCATCTGTTTATCATGCTACACTTTTAGGAGCATCCGCATCAGTATTAGCAATTGTAATAGCGACTGCTACCTACACACCAAATTATCATCTACAACTACCCTTCATAGGCAGTATAAAACTTAAATATGTCGCTCTCACATGTCTCATATTAGATATTTTGAGCATTCCTAAAGGAAATACAGGAGGACATATTGCTCACTTAGGAGGAGCATTATTTGGATATCTCTATATTAGACAACTAAAAAAAACTACTATATCAAATCAGTGCACTTCCTTAATCACAAGATTTAAAAATATCTTTAAAGCTAAGCCTAAATTAAAGACAGTATACAGAAGAGCTAAATCAGATCAGAAATTCAATAAAGAAAAAGTAGAACAACAGAAGTCTATTGACTTGATACTAGATAAAATTGCAAAGTCAGGATATGAAAGCTTAAATAAAAAAGAAAAAGAGATCTTGTTTAGTGCAAGTAAAAAATAATATGGGGAATCTTTCAGTAATAAATAAATTTCTATATTTAATAAACTCCATATTTTTATGTCTTCTTTTATTTTCTTATTTATCCCCTTTTATAAAACCTTCCTTATTCTGGCCTATCTCTTTTCTTGGTCTATTATTCCCTATATTTTATATAATTAATATTTTATTTCTAAGCTACTGGATCTTTTTCTGGAAAAGGCAAGCATGGTCAAACATTATTATTTTAATAATCGGAATACAGTATTTAGGTCTGTTTATTGGTAATCAAAGAACTAATAGTAGTATCAATAATAGTATTAAAGTAATGTCCTACAATGTACGTCTCTTTAATAAGTATGAATGGATTCCTAAAATTAATATACAGTCAGAAATATTTCGCCTTTTCAAAGAAGTAGAGCCAGACATACTCTGTATACAAGAATTTTATACGAATAAAGATCCTTCTAACTTAAATTATAAATACAAACATCTCGGATTACAGGCACAAAAAAACAAATGGAATATGGCTATCTACAGTAAATATCCTCAAATAAACAAAGGAACCATAAGTATCAAAGGAAAACAAATGAATAATACCTGTATCTATTCTGATTTATTTATATATACAGACACTATAAGAGTCTACAATATTCATTTAGCTTCTAATTGGTTCAATAATAATGATTACTCTTTCTTTCAGAATCCAAATCAAGCAAATCTAAGGAAAGGAATACAAGGAATAATACAAAGAATGAAAAATAGCTACAAAAAAAGAGGAGAAGAAGCTGAGATTATTAAAACACATATTGAAGCATCTCCATTTCCTGTTATCGTAACTGGTGATTTTAATGACACACCTCTTTCATATGCATATAACACTATTAGTACAGATTTACAGGATGCCTTTGAAAGATCTGGAAAAGGAACTGGAAAAAGTTTTGTAAAAATACCGGGTTTACGTATTGATTATATCTTACATGATAAAAAACTTAAAAGTTATAATTATATACAACATAAAGAAGTATTATCTGATCACTATCCGATAAGTTGCGAAATAGAAATTCTTACTCCTTAATCAACATAAACTCAACATTAGAAGGGTATATTCTTTCTAAATGAATGAATTCTGGTAAATTTATAACTTGAACCTCAAGTTTTCTTTTTTTATTAGATATTAAAGATGCATCTACTATAACATCAAGGAAATCTGTCTTAAGAATACTGTATTTATCTTTTGGAAGCCTAACGGTTAATTGTACAGACTCAGGAAATAATTTCATATCATATCCTTTCTGAATATTTATAATTTCAACACTATGTTCTAAAAATTGCTCAACAAACTCTTCTATCTCTATATCAACCCTTACCTCTTCTATCTTAGTTTCTACTTCATCAGGAATAATAAGCGACAAGTGATTTATTGTACTTTCCGAAAGATTAGACAATACAAGTTCTTCAGTATTAATAAAATCTATCTCATTCAATTTTCTCCTGTCTCCATAAATTATAATACTATCAGGATCAATCAAAATATCCTTAGAAAGCCACATCTCAGGCATTAAACTAATATTCTGATTTAACTTTATAAATACTTTCTTTTTCTCTTTGTAACTAAAAGGAAGACTTATCTTCTCAGGATTGACTGCTACCAATTCCATAGATGAAGGTAATATTTTAGATATTACTTTTCTCTTAGAATTTAGAAGAAAGAATACTTCACTACCTGATTTAGAAAATCTCTCATTAGCTAATTGAACATCTAATTGAAGTCGTGAATATTTAAAGAGATTATGAAATAAAATAGAAAAACCTGGAGCCTTTACTCTTACCTCCAAAAAATGGGTAGGATTAGATAATAAAATCTTGTCTGCGGGAAAATTAATATACTCTATTGGAATCTTTAAACTAGTCTCATGATTTCTAGAAATCATGCTCAGAAACCAAAATGAAAATGATATAAAAAGAAATAGAATGTATGTGCTTAACTTTTTATTATTTAATACTCGATTTAAAAAACTACAAATTCTGTTTTTTAATCTTCCAAACATTATTTTCCCTCTATAAGAGCCTCTCCTGTCAATGAAACTGCTGTTTTTGCTATTCTTAAATTTGTTCCTCCATGTACTTCAATAACAAAACTATCTTTCTTTACATCTTTAATTTTTCCGTGAATACCACCAATCGTCACTATCTCATCACCTTTCTTTAATTTTAAACGATATTCCTGTTCCCTCTTTTGCTTTTTAACCTGTGGACGGATCATAAAAAAATACATTACTGCAAAAATCATAGCAAACATAATTATTGAAGTAGTTGTTGAACCTGCTGCTTGTAATAATACCATATCTATTCTTATTTAGAATCTAATACATTCCCCTTAATAGTCAATACTTTAGCACTAGGAATGGCGTTAGTGATCAAAGTAACTTTCTTGTTTTGAAGACCTTTTTTTCCTGCACTATTAAATCTTACTTTAATTTTTGCTATTTCTCCTTTTGGAATCGGATCTTTAGGCCATTGAGGAACTGTACAACCACAACTGCCTTTTGCTGAACGAATTAATAAAGGAGCATCCCCCACATTAGTAACTATAAACTCTACATCAACAGACTCGCCCTGATTTATTTCTAAAAAATCATACGTATCAGTATTAACTTGGATGATTGGCATTTCAACTTCTTCTGATTTCTCTAAAGCTGTAAATGGACTTCTTACAAGATCAGCATCAATCTTTTGCTTCTCTGAATTAGCACATGACACAAAAAAAATCAAAACAA
>MDSW01000645.1_pt1 | contig 12600 bp, 9 predicted proteins | sample 811171 | NCBI WGS metagenome assembly MDSW01 (sample SAMN05326641, study PRJNA326480) | marine metagenome | isolation source: seawater | place: Atlantic Ocean: North West | collected 2012
TTGATAACCTTCATCCAATTTTTTTTTTTAAACTATTAAAATAAACAATTGTTTTTCCTGATCCTGTTGTTCCTTGAAGTAAATGAACTCTAAATTTTCCATCATTCTCAGTAATTTCTTCATATGATCTTTTTTGTTCCTGATTTAGATGATATTGATTTATTTTTTTAATTTGATTAAAAATTTCAAAGTCTTTTTCTTTTTCCCATTTAATTGCTTCATTACTTAATAAATGAAGTTTAAGGGCCATTCCTTTTGGAATGAGATTATAACCTGAAAATGCATTTAAAAAACTAATTGTACTTTTTTTTAAAGGGTCAATTTCTAATTTTTTGAGAACTTTTTTAGTTAAGAAGTTCCTCTTCTTTTCTTTCTCAAATTCATTCCATACTACTCCAACTCTTTTAATTTTTCCAAATGGAACAATTACATAATCCCCAGTTTTCAACTCAAAATTTGACTCATATGTAAATGGATAATTAAATATGTTTGGTAATAAAACAGGAACTTTCATTCAATTTTTTTATAAAAGTATTCTACGAATGAATTTGCCTTTTATCTACAGATAACGCAGCTTCTTTTATTGCTTCAGAAAAGGTTGGGTGTGCGTGACAAGTTCTAGCAATATCTTCTGCACTTGCATCGAATTCCATTGCAACAGACATTTCAGCTATCATTTCGCCGGCATGTGGCCCTATAATATGAACGCCTAAAACTTTATCAGTTTTATAGTCTGCTAATATTTTTACAAATCCCTCTGGTTCATCTATTGCTTTCGCTCTAGAATTTGCCATAAAAGGAAATTTACCAACTTTATAAGGCTTATTTTCTACTTTCAATTGTTCCTCATTTTTACCAACATAAGCTACTTCTGGACTAGTATAAATGACACCTGGAATTACGTTATAGTTTACATGACCTGATTGACCAGCTATTATTTCTGCTACAGCTATTCCCTCTTCCTCAGCTTTGTGAGCTAACATAGGTCCCTTTATTACATCACCAACAGCATAAATATTTTCAACCGAGGTTTGAAACTTTTCATTAGTTTCTATACAACCTTTATTATCTGTACGAATACCCAAGGCATCTAAATTTAAACTTTTTGTATAAGCTTTCCTACCAACTGATATAAGGGCTACATCAGCCTCAAATTTTATATCTTTATTAGATTCATTTGACGCTGAGATTATTACACCTTTTTGATTTTTTTTAATTGAATTTACTTTAGTTTTTAAATGGAATGTAATTCCTTGTTTTTTTAAAATTTTCATAAATTCAATACCAATTTCTCTATCCATTCCAGGAGTAATATGATCAAGATACTCTAATACATGAACCTCAGATCCAAGCCTCGACCAAACTGAGCCCATTTCTAAACCTATATAACCAGCTCCTATTATTAACATCTTTTTTGGAACTTTATTTAAAGACAACGCACCGGTTGATGAAACGATTTTTTCTTCATCAAAAGAAGTTCCTTTAAAATTTACTGGTTCAGATCCGGTACAAATTACGACATTGCTTGTTTGAATTGAAATCTCTCCCTTGTCTTGTTGAATTGTTATCTCATTTTTAGATTTAAATTTACCTGTACCCTTAAAATATGTAATCTTATTTTTTTTGAATAAAAACTCCACCCCTTTTGTTAAGACTGTGACTGCTTTTGTCTTATTCTGCATCATTTTTGGCAAATTTAATTTTAAGTCACCAACTTCAATACCAATCTTACTAAAATTTTTTGCTTTATGAAAATTCTCAGACAAATTTAGGAGACTTTTTGAAGGTATACAGCCAACATTTAAACAAGTTCCACCTAAGCTACCCCTGGACTCTATGCATGCTGTCTTCAAACCTAATTGGGATAATCTAATAGCACACACATACCCAGCAGGACCTCCACCAATTACTGTAGCATCAAATTTTTCTTTCATTTAAATATCTAAAAATAACCTTCTTGGATCTTCCAGAAGTTCTTTTAAAGTTTTTAAAAATGTAACAGAGTCCTTTCCATCAATAATTCTATGATCATAAGAAAGTGCAAGATACATTACAGGTCTTATTTTAATCTCATCATTAACTACAATTGGTCGTTTTACAATATTATGCATTCCTAAAACTCCCGATTGAGGAGGATTTAATATAGGTGTAGATAGCATTGAACCATATACTCCCCCATTGCTAATGGTAAATGTTCCACCTTGAAGGTCCTCAATTGTAAGGTTTCCCTTTTTAGCTTTATCAGAAAGATCTTTTATTTTTTTTTCTATTTCCGCAAAAGATAATTCATCAGCATTCCTTAATACAGGTACTACTAATCCTTTCTCAGTTCCGACAGCAAAACTAATGTTGTAATAATTTTTATAAACCATTTCATCATTTTCAACTTCTGCATTAATCATTGGGAAGTTTTTAAGGCCGATTACACAAGCTTTAACAAAAAAAGACATAAATCCTAGCTTAATTTCAAATCTTTTTTGAAAATCATTTTGATTGTTTTCTCTGATTTTTATTATTTCAGACATATCTACTTCATTAAAGGTTGTTAACATCGCGGCATTCTCTTGTGCTTGTTTCAACCTTTTTGCGATAGTTTGTCTTAATCTTGTCATTTTGATTCTCTCTTCTTGGCCAAACTTTATTTTTCTTTCTGACGGTTTAGGCTGAAATGACATCATATCTAACAGATCGCCTTTTAAGATTCTGCCATCTTTCCCTGAACCTTGAATGTCATCAATATCAATTTTCTTTTCAGTAACGATTTTTCTTACTGCTGGAGATAAAGGCTTAGCATCAATAAGATTATCCTTTTCTTTTTCATTGGTAAGCAAAAGATAGTCTTCATCTGTTTCTTCTTCACTTTCATCAATTTTTGCAACTTTTTTTTCATCAATTTTATTTGAGTCATCAAATATTTTTATTGATTCTTTTTGTTGATGCTTTGTTAATTCAATTACTTTATTATCTTCATCTTCCTCGTTTACATTATTTTTATTTTTCTTCTCTTTTTCTTTAACAATATCGTTACTATTAATTGACTCTACAGTTTCCTTAACTTGACCATTGGCAGTTATAATTCCTAAAACAGAGCCAACTTCTACCGTTTGACCGTTCTTAACGTTTATAGCTCCTAATACACCATTTGAAGGAGAGGGGACTTCTAGATTAACTTTGTCAGTTTCAAGTTCAACAACTGGTTCATCTGTCTCAACTGTGTCACCAGCATTTTTAAGCCACTTAGATACAGTTGCTTCCGTAATACTTTCGCCTAATTCTGGAACTAAAATTTTTTCACTCATTATTTAAATACTTTATTAATAATATCTTTTTGTTGTTTCATATGTCTATTAGCATACCCAGTAGCAGGAGATGCTGCTGATTTTCTGCCGATGTATCTTACTTCTCTTTTAACTCCAATATAATCTAATGTCCATTGAATATAATCTTTTACAAATGTCCAAGCACCCATATTTTTTGGTTCTTCTTGGCACCAATAAAATTTGGTTTTTTTGCCATACTTTTTCAATGCCTTTAGTAAAGATTTAACTGGAAACGGATATAATTGTTCAACTCTTAAGAAAACTATATCGTTTATTTTGTTTTTTTCTCTAGAGTCAAGAAGATCAAAATATATCTTCCCTGAACAAATAATTACTTTTCTAATATCTTCAGGTTTTTTTAGTTTAATAAAGTTCGAGCTTTTTTCCAAAGAATGATCATATAATATTCTATGAAATGAGTTAGTCTTGCCAAAATCTTCAAGATTTGAAACACAATATTTGTTTCTAAGAAGAGATTTAGGTGTCATAACAATTAGAGGTTTACGGAAACCTCTATGTATTTGTCTTCTTAGAGCATGGAAATAATTTGCTGGGGTCGTACAATTTATTACTTGAAGATTTTCTTGAGCACATAATTGTAAAAATCTCTCAAGTCTAGCGGAAGAATGTTCGGGTCCTTGCCCTTCATATCCATGTGGGAGTAACAGTACAAGGCCAGAAGCTCTAGACCATTTCCTTTCTCCAGATGAAATAAATTGATCAATTACTACTTGTGCACCATTTGCAAAATCACCAAACTGAGCCTCCCATAATGTAAGTGTTTCTGGTTCGACCAAACTATAACCGTATTCAAATCCCAAAACTGCGAGCTCTGATAGAAGACTATCAACGATTTCAAAACTTTTTTGTTTTTTCGATATGTTGTTTAATGGAATATATCTAGTATTGTCTTCTTGATTTCTTAATACAGAATGTCTTTGACTAAATGTTCCTCTACCGGTATCTTGTCCAACAAGTCTTACTGGAAAACCTTCTTCTAATAATGTTCCAAATGCTAAACTTTCAGCATTTGCCCAATCAATATTTTTCTTTTTTAAAACAGATTCTTTTCTTAACATAAAAATTTTTTGTATAGTTTTATGAATATTGATGTTTGCCGGACAAGAATTGATTTTTTCAGATATCTTGCCTAGTTTATTATAGTCGACACCCGTCATACCTCTTTTATCTTTTCCTTTCTCGGGCTGATACCTAGACCACGTACCTTCAAACCAATTTAATTTTGGTTTATAGTCTTTAGCTGTTTTAAACTGTTCATCAAGTAACTTTTTAAATTCTTCATTAAAATATTTAAATTCTTTCTCTGAAAGAGAACCCTCATCAACTAGTTTTTTTCCATAAATATTTAAAGTTGTTGGGTGAGACCTTATCTTTTTATACATTAGCGGTTGAGTAAAAGAAGGTTCATCACCTTCGTTATGTCCAAATCTTCTGTAACAGATCATGTCTATAACTACGTCTTTGTTAAACTTTTGTCTAAACTCTATTGCAATTTTAGCACAATATACAACTGCTTCTGGATCATCTGAGTTACAATGTAAAATAGGAGACTCAACAACTTTTCCTAAATCAGAAGGGTACGGACTTGATCTGGCAAATCTAGGACTTGTGGTAAATCCAATCTGATTATTTACTATAATATGTATTGTTCCTCCGGTATTATGGCCTTTCAAACCAGACATTGCAAAACACTCTGCTACTACACCTTGACCAGCAAAAGCTGCGTCTCCATGAATTAGGATTGGAATTACTTTCTTTCTTTCTTTATCGTTGTGAAAAAATTGTTTAGCTCTAGTTTGTCCTAACACAATAGGATTTACAGCTTCAAGATGAGATGGATTATCAGTCAAGCTCACATGGACAGAGTTGCCATCAAATTCTCTATCAGATGATGCTCCCAAATGATATTTTACATCTCCTGTTGAGTCGTCATGACTAGATGAAAATTCTCCAGAAAATTCATTAAATATTCTTTTATAAGATTTTTGCAGCACATTAGCCAAAACATTTAATCTACCCCGATGTGGCATACCAATTTTTACTTCTTTAACACCTAGTTGACCTCCCCTTTTTATGATTTGTTCTAAAGCTGGTATTAGAGATTCGGCACCGTCAAGTCCAAATCTTTTTGTACCAATATATTTTTTTGCAAGAAATTTCTCAAAACCTTCGGCTTGAATTATTTTTTTCAAAATTGCTTTTTTTCCAATAGTTGTAAACTTTAATCTGTTTTCATCTTTTTCCATTCTCTCTCTAAACCAAATTTTTTCTTTTGGGTCTGAAATATGCATATATTCAACCCCAATTGTTGAGCAATAAATTTTTTTAAGTTTTGAAAGTATTTGGTTTATAGAAGCATAACCAATATCCATATAAGAATTTAAATAAATTTTTCTTTCATAATCTTTTTTTTCAAATCCATAATTTTCTGGATGAAGTTCATTTAAATATTCTCTTTTCATCAAGCCAAGAGGATCTAAATTTGCAATCAAATGACCTCTTATTCTATATGCTCTTATCAAAGCTATTGCTTTAATTGAATCTATTTTTTCCTTTTCTAATGTTTCATTGTATGATGGTGTATATTTCGATTTCTTTAAAATTTTGCTTTGGTCGATAATAACTTTTTTTGGACTCCAAGTTGGTCCCTTTATTTCTCTAGCAACTGAGTTTAAATCCTCATTTAAATCATCAAAATAGTTTTTCCAACTTAGCGGTAAATTTGGATCTTTTTCAATATATTTAAGATACATCTCTTCAATAAAAGCACTATTAGCTTTATTCAAAAATGAAGTTTTTTTGTAATCTAAATTTTTTGATGAGCTCATTAATCTATAAGATTATTATAGTGTGTGACAACAACTTTTTAAAGTGACAATTTATTCAAAAGAGTTTTCCCAATATCGGCTGGTGATTTAGCCACAGTAATTCCAGCTTTCTCCATTGCTTTAATTTTATTCATTGCTCCCCCTTTTCCACCTGAGATAATAGCCCCCGCATGACCCATTCTTCTACCAGGAGGAGCTGTCAGGCCTGCAATAAAGCCAACTATAGGTTTTTTTATTTTATTATTTTTGACAAATTCTGCAGCTTCTTCTTCAGCTGTTCCACCTATCTCCCCAATCATTAATATTGACTTAGTTTCATCATCTTTTAGAAAAAGATCTAAGCAATCTACAAAGTTTGTACCATTGATAGGATCGCCACCAATACCGATGCAAGTAGACTGACCTAGTCCATTTGAGGAGGTCTGAGCTACTGCTTCATATGTTAGTGTGCCAGATCTTGAGACTATTCCAACAGATCCTCGTTTATGAATATCACCAGGCATAATTCCTATTTTGCATTCCTCTGGAGTAATTATTCCTGGACAGTTGGGACCTATTAGTCTTGATTTAGACTCAGACAAACGTTGCTTTACTCTAATCATGTCAAGAATTGGAATTCCTTCGGTGATACAAACTATGAGATCTATAGAAGCATCTATCGCCTCTATAATTGCTTCGGCAGCAAATTTAGCTGGTACGTAAATCATAGTAGCATTTGCTCCAGTTTGGTGCTTTGCCTCTTTTACTGTGTTAAACACTGGTCTTCCTAAATGGATCTGTCCTCCTTTTTTTGGAGTAACACCACCAACTAAATTAGTTCCGTATTTTAGTGCTTGCTCAGAATGAAAGGTCCCATGAGAACCTGTAAAACCTTGGCAAATTAATTTAGTGTGTTTATTAATTAAAACTGACATTATTTTATTGCCTCAACTATCTTTTTTGCAGCATCTGACAAATTTGATGCTGATATTATTTTCAATCCCGACTCATCTAAAATTTTTATACCTTGTTTAAAATTAGTTCCAGCTAATCTTACAACAAGTGGAACATTAACTTTCATTTCTTTAGCTGCTTCAACAACGCCTTCGGCTAAAACATCACATCTCATTATTCCACCAAAAATATTAATTAATATTCCTTTCACATTTTTGTCTAACAATATGATTTTAAAGGCTGCTGAGACTTTATCTTTAGAGGCGCCGCCACCAACATCTAAAAAATTTGCAGGTTCTTTTCCAAATAATTTTATTATATCCATTGTTGCCATAGCTAGGCCAGCACCATTTACCATACATCCAATATTTCCATCTAATTTTATATAGGCAAGATCATGTTTGCTTGCTTCTATCTCGTTTGATTCTTCTTCGTTCAAATCTCGCAATGCTAAAATCTCAGGATGTTTAAATAATGCGTTATCATCAAAATTCATTTTTGCATCTAAACAAACAATCTGATTCTCTTTAGATATTATTAAAGGATTAATTTCTACTAAATTTGCATCACATTCTTTAAACATTTTATAAATTGATTTAATAAGATTCTTTGCTTGTAAAAATGTATTATCTTTTAAACCAAAAATTTTGACTATTTGATTACACTCATCATCAGAAATATTTTCTTTTAAATCAACTTTCGTGGTAATAATTTTATTTGGTTCTTTTTTTGCTACTTCTTCAATATCCATTCCACCTTGATCACTTGAAATAAAAGCAATTTTGGAATCTACTCTGTCAACAAGACAAGACAGATAAAATTCTTTTTTTATATTTGTTGACTCCTCTACGTATAGTCTCTTAACCTCTTTTCCGCCTGGACCAGTTTGATGAGTAACTAATTTTTTACCAAGTAGATCTTTTGCTGCTTTTTCGAGCTCTTTTAAATTACTTAAGATTTTCACTCCACCTGCTTTACCTCTTCCCCCTGCATGAATTTGGGCTTTTAAAACAAATTTTTCGGTTTTTAAGTTTTTTGATTTTTTTAAAATTTCTTCTACTGAAAATCCAAAAACTCCGTTTGGAGTATTTGCACCGTACTTTTTTAAAATTTTCTTGGCTTGGTGCTCATGAATATTCATTTATTTTTTTAAGTCTGTATCTATTGATGATGCTGCAGCCCAAAGTTTTTTTACAGCTTCAATTGAATTGTCAAACTGAGTTTTTTCTTTTTCATCTAATGGTAATTCCTCAATTTTCTCAACTCCTGCTTTACCGATGATTACCGGAACGCCTGCATATAAATTCTTTACGCCATATTCACCATTCAAATAAGCGGCACAAGGTAATATTTTTTTTTCATCATTCAAGTATGAGCATGCCATCTCAACTCCTGAAGCAGCGGGCGCGTAATAAGCAGATCCTTTTTCCAAATATTTTACTATTTCTCCTCCTCCATCTCTAGTTCGTTGATTTATACTCTCAAGTTTTTCAAGAGAAATTCTTCCTTCTTTGACTAAGTCTAATAGTTTTTTGCCCCCTACTTTTGTGAATCTTGGTAGCGGAACCATCGTATCTCCATGTCCACCCATCACCATTGCCTGAATTTCTTTTACAGGAACGCCTAATTCTAATGAGAGAAATAATTTAAATCTTGAGGTATCTAAAATTCCTGCCATTCCTACAACCTTTGAAGTTGGTAAATTAGAATATTTTTGTAAAGCCATAACCATCACATCTAAGGGGTTTGTGATACATATCACAAAAGCGTTTGGGCAATTTTCCTTTATTCCTTTTGCAACCTGCTTCATTATTTTTAGGTTTATACTAAGTAGATCATCTCTACTCATTCCAGGTTTTCTTGGAACACCAGCGGTAATAATAATTAAATCAGAATTTTTGATACCAGAATATTTATCAGTCCCTGAAAATTTTACATTAAATCCATCTACCGATGAAGATTGAGCAATGTCTAGGGACTTCCCTTTAGCAATTCCTTGGGCTACATCAAAAAGAACTACCTCAGATGCAAGTTCTTTAATTCCAATAAGATGGGCTAAAGTTCCACCAATTTGACCTGCACCAATTAAAGAAATTTTTTTATTCATTATTTATTATTTCATTGTTGGCATTACAAATTCAGAGCTTGATCTTATTCCAGATGGCCACCTTGAGGTAATAGTTTTCAATTTAGTATAAAATCTAACTCCTTCAGGTCCATGCATATGCTGGTCTCCAAATAGAGATCTTTTCCATCCACCAAAACTATGGAAGGCCATAGGAACAGGTATAGGTATATTAATTCCTACCATACCTACTTTTATCTTGCTTGAAAATGATCTGGCTGTATCTCCGTCCCTCGTGTAAACACTTACCCCATTTCCATATTCGTGATTATTTACTAACTCAGTCGCCTCATCAAAATTTTTTGTCCTTACTATAGATAAAACTGGACCAAAAATTTCTTCTTTATAAATTCTCATATTTTTTTTTACATTATCAAATAAACATCCGCCAATATAAAAACCTTTCTCATAACCTTGAAGCTTCAAATTTCTTCCATCAACTAAAAGATCAGCACCCTCTTGGACTCCTAAATCAACGTATCCCTTTACTTTTTCAAGATGTTCTTTTGTTACTAATGGTCCCATTTCTGAATTTTTGTCCATTCCAGGGCCAACTTTCAATGCCTCTACTTTTTTTGATAGCCTTTTGACAAGTTCATCACCTATTCCACCTACAGCTACTGCTACTGACTGTGCCATACATCTTTCTCCAGCGGACCCATATGCTGCTCCCATTAACCCATTCACTGCTTGGTCTAAATCACAGTCGGGCATAATTACACAATGATTTTTTGCTCCACCTAGAGCTTGAACTCTTTTTTCATTTTTTGCTGCATTTTCGTAAATATATTTTGCAATAGGTGTTGAACCTACAAAACTTACTGCTTGAATATCTTTATTAGTGAGTATTGCATCAACAACTTCTTTACCTCCATTAATAATATTAAAAACTCCATCTGGAAGTCCTGACTCCTTTAGAAGCTCTGCTAACATTATTGAACAAGAAGGATCTTTTTCTGAGGGTTTTAAAATAAAAGTGTTTCCACAAGCTATAGCCATAGGAAACATCCACATTGGTACCATAGCTGGAAAATTAAAAGGTGTAATACCAGCACAAACTCCTAAAGGTTGTCGTATTGACCAACTATCTACATCAGTACCTACATTTTCAGTAAAATCACCTTTTAGCATTTGAGGAATTCCACAAGCAAATTCTACAACTTCAAGACCTCTTAATAACGAACCTTTAGCATCTTCGTAAACTTTACCGTGTTCAGAAACTATAGTTTTTGTCAGTTTGTCAGAGTTTTTTTCTATTAGTTCTTTAAATTTAAACATAACTCTTGCTCTTTGCAGAGGTGGTTTAGCAGACCACTTTTCATAAGCTAATTTTGCTTGTTCTACTGCGTTATCTAGATCTAATTTTGTGCCTAAAATTACTTCAGAGGTTTGTTCGCCTGTGGCAGGATCAAAAACTTGACCTCTCTTTTTTGACTCTCCGTTAACTTTTTTTCCACCTACAAAGTGTTGAATTAAATTCATTGATGAAATTATTTAAATAAGTAATTAGCTTGTTGCAAGCATTTTCTTTATAGCAGCTATAGCTTTTGCTGGATTTAATCCCTTAGGACATGAATTTGTACAATTCATAATGGTATGGCATCTATATAACTTTAATTCATCAGCTACTTTTTCAAGTCTTGCTTTTCTATCTTCATCTCTACTATCTATGATCCATCTATAAGCTTGCAAAAGAACTGCTGGACCAAGATATTTGTCACCGTTCCACCAATAGCTTGGGCATGAAGTAGAGCAGCATGCACACATTATACATTCATATAATCCGTCTAGTTTAGCTCTATCTTCTTTCGTTTGTATATTTTCTTTTTCACTTTTATTATCTGAAGTCTTTAGCCATGGTTCAACTGACTCATATTGTTTATATAATGTGCTTAAATCTCCGATTAAATCTTTAACAACTTTTAAATGCGGTAAAGGATAAATATTAATATCACCTTTAATTTCTTTATGGGGTTTGGTGCATGCTAGACCATTTTTTCCATCCATATTCATTGCACAAGAACCACAAACACCATGAGCACATGATCTTCTATAAGCTAAAGATGGATCAATTTCATTTTTAATCTTATTCAAAATATCAAGTACTTTTGAAGGACAGTTATCCATATCTACTTCATAGGTATCAATTCTTGGATTTCCACCAGTTGTAGGGTCCCATCTATAAATATTTACTCTCCTCAAATTTTTAGAGCCTGTTTTGTCTTTATAATATTTACCTTTAGAGATTTTTGAATTTTCTGGTAAATTAATTTGAACCATTAATAAATTCTTTCCTGTGGTGGAAAATACTGTACATCATTTGTTAAGGTCGACTTATGAACTGGTCTATAGTTTATTTTTGTCTTACTACCATCGCACCAAGATAATGTATGTTGCATAAACTTTTCATCATTTCTTTTTGGAAAATCTTCTCTTGCGTGAGCTCCTCTACTTTCTTTTCTATGATAAGCAGAATCCATAGTTGTAATTGCTTGCCTAATTAGATTATCAAATTCTAAAGTTTCTACTAGATCGGTATTAAATATAAGAGATTTATCTTTAACAGAGATAGACTTTATACCATCATACGATTTTCTTATTTCCTCAACACCTTCTTTTAATGTTTTTTCTGTTCTAAATACGGCACATTTAGATTGCATAGTCTTTTGCATTGATTTTCTAAGTTCTGATGTAGGATTTGTACCGTTTGAATTTCTTAGTCTATCAAATCTATCTAGACATTTATCTGTCTCATTTTTGCTAATTATTTCATGCGGTTTCCCTGGCTTAACTAATTCTGAAGCTCTTTTTGCTGCCGCTCTTCCAAAAACAACTAAATCTATCAACGAATTTGACCCTAATCTGTTTGCTCCGTGAACAGAAACACAAGCCGCTTCTCCTATGGCCATTAATCCAGGAACAATTTTTTCAGACCCATTCAAGGTGAGAACTTCGGCTTTATAATTTGTTGGAATTCCACCCATGTTATAATGAACAGTTGGCACTACTGGTATCGGTTCTTTTGTGACATCAACATTAGCAAATAATCTAGATGACTCTGAAATTCCAGGAAGTCTTTCCTCTATAACTTTTGGATCCAAATGGTCTAAGTGAAGATGTACATGATCTTTTTCTTCTCCAACACCTCTGCCCTCATTTATTTCAATTGCTATTGACCTACTTACTACATCCCTTGAAGCAAGATCTTTAGCCTTTGGAGCATACCTTTCCATAAACCTCTCTCCTTTAGAGTTGAGCAAATATCCTCCTTCTCCTCTAACTCCTTCTGAAATTAAAGTTCCATGCCCATAAATACCTGTTGGATGAAATTGAACAAACTCCATATCTTGTAAAGGTAATCCTGCTCTCAAAA
>MDSW01212575.1_pt1 | contig 12599 bp, 13 predicted proteins | sample 811171 | NCBI WGS metagenome assembly MDSW01 (sample SAMN05326641, study PRJNA326480) | marine metagenome | isolation source: seawater | place: Atlantic Ocean: North West | collected 2012
CAGGATGCCAGCAATCAAAATCTGTTACCATTGCAACTGTGCAATATCTAATTTCAGCTTCTCTTGCTAATTTTGCCTCTGGCATATTTGTCATACCGATTATGTCAGCTTTCCAAGACCTATACATCTTTGACTCTGCTAAACTTGAAAATTGTGGTCCTTCCATTACTAAATAAGTGCCACCAACTTGATGAGGAACTTTACATTTAATTAAAGCTGACTCGCAGGCTTTCATTAGGCTTGGGCTAGTTGGTTTTGCCATTGATACATGTGCAATTATTCCCCCGTCGAAAAAAGTTTTTTCTCTTGCAAAAGTCCTATCTATAAACTGATCAGCGATAACAAACGATCCTGGTAATAAATGCTCCTGCAAAGAGCCAACAGCAGAAACAGAAACTATATCTGTCACGCCCAATTTTTTTAAAACTTCTATATTTGCTCGAAAATTTATTTTTGTCGGGTTTATTTTATGACCTCTTGAATGTCGAGGCAAAAAGAAGACCTCTTCTCTGTTGTAAGTTGAGCATAAAATACTATCTGAGGGGTCTCCCCATGAGGAGGTTAGTTTTTTCCACTTTTGATTTTCTAATCCCTCGATATTATACAAACCACTTCCACCAATTATCCCAAGCTTTCTTTTTTTCATTATTTAATTATTAGCTCTTTTTTGTTAGATATTGAAGTTAAATATGGATCTAAAAAAACACATAAGATCAATACCTGATTACCCTAAAAAAGGAATTTTATTCAGGGATATTACAACTCTCATTAAAAATCCCGATGCATTCAATTTTTCTATAGAAAAAATAGTGGAGATTTCAAAAAAAATTAATTTCAATAAAATTTCTGCTATCGAGTCTAGAGGTTTTGTTTTTGCCTCAGCTGTCTCATATTTATTAAAGAAGCCCCTGATTCTCTTGAGAAAAAAAGACAAGCTTCCCGCTGAAAGACATTCGGTAGATTTTAAATTAGAATACGGTGAAGCTACTATTGAGGTTCACAAGGACTCTATAACTAAAGAAGATAAAGTCTTAATAATTGATGATTTAATAGCGACGGGTGGAACCGCAGAGGCAGCCGCCAAACTTGTTGAAACATCTGGTGGAAAAGTCGCAGGTTTTATATTTATAATTAACCTCTTTGATCTACCGGGTAATAAATTACTTCAAAAAAAATCTTATTTTACAGAAAGTCTTATAGAATTTCCAGGACACTAAATTTTGTTTCTCAAAAAATTTGATATGTAATCTTTTAAGTCTTTTTTGCCAAATATTTTATGAACTTTATTTTTAAAATTAGTGTTAGTTAGTGAGGAAACATATCTTTCACCTGATCTAAACGGTAAAAATTTAATCTCTTTTTTAAACATTCTTGCAACTTCAATAATTTTGTAAGACTTCTTATGTGATATACTATAATGTTTACATAAATCTTTCTTCCATGCTTTCATACAAACATCAATAGTGTCATCTATATGAGTAAAACGTCTCGATTGTGTTCCAGGCTTTACTACAGTTAATGGTTTGTTTTTTTTAAACTGGTCTTCAAATATACCAATAACAGTGGCCATGTGACCTTTTGAAATTTGATAAGGCCCATAAACATTATAAAAATAAATTATTTCACATCTTAAATTAAACCATTTTTTAAGATTTTCTAAAACCTCAATATTTTTTGCTTTGGTATACGCATATGGAGACAAATTTTTATCTTCACCTTTATTTCCTAAAGAGGCAGAAGTTGCCGAGTAAACAATTTTAATCTTATGCAATAAACAAAAATTAAAAACTGTATTGGTTCCAACAAAATTAGAATCGATGCACTCTTTCATTTTTAAAAAGCTTTGGTAAATTCTTGCAAACTCACCTAAATGAAATATGGTTTTAATTTTTTCAGGCTGTTTAATTATTTTTGCTATATTTTGAGTTTTCCCCCTTAAGTATTTTACTCTTTTATTATTTATATGATTTAATTTTGAACCAGAAGAATAATCATCTAAACTTAAAATTTTAAACTTTGTTTCAGAAACAAGTCTTTTAATTAGATTTGTTCCTACGAAACCAGCGCCCCCTGTAACTAGAATTGTATTTTTTTTTGTCATAAATAACAATTATATCATATTATGGCAATTTAATCTAAGGATGGTCTATACCAAGATCTCTTACCCATGATTGAATTAATAATGCCACTTAATCTACTAAAATAAATTTCTTTATTTTTTTTATTATTAATTACAAAATAAAAAACATATTTAAATAAAGCAGACAAAAATTTCGGAAAAATTTCAATTATTGCAATTACAGAACCCTTAAATTTTTTACTAAAGTAATAAGTAGACCACATCCAATGCCAGTTTCTATTTTTTTCAAGTTCGTGTTTAAAAGTAGTATCGACTGATTGTGCGCCACGATGATTAATTATAATTTTTTTATCTAAATAAATTTTACCATTATTTTTTTTTACACGTCTACACAAATCTATCTCTTCAAAATATAGAAAATAATTTTCATCAAAAAATATTTTATCAAATTTTTCTAAATTAAAAAAAATCGCAAACCCTTTCAAATTTTCTACTTCTATAAGATCTTCTTTTATATTATCTATTTTTATTTGTTGGTCATTGGCTGGTCCAATGAGATGAAAATCAAAATTATTTTTTACTCTCCTTAAAAAATTTTCAATCGCATTAGTCTCTAGTAAAGTATCTGGATTTAATACTAAGGCATATTTAGTTTTTACCATTGAAAGGCCAACATTGTTTCCTTTAGAGTATCCTAGGTTTGAACCGGAAAGAACGCAAGTTACATTGCTATAATTTTTTTCAATTTTGATTTTGAAATTTTTATCGTTTGAATTTTCCACAATAATAACTTTGCATTCTTTTTTAATTGAATTTAGACAATTCTCAATTACTTTGCTGCTTTTAAATGTTGTGATTACTATTGTTAGCTCGTTAAAAGACATAAATTAATTGATTTAATTTGATAAATCTTTTAGAAATTTATCATAATAAGACTCAATATTCTTGTTAAATTTATGAAAAATATCGTTGTGACCGGCGGATCAGGTTTTATCGGAAGAAATTTAGTAAATTTTTTAATAAAGAAAAATTTCCACGTTATCAACATAGACTCTATGACTTATTCTGCTACAAAATATGATTTAAACAAGATCAATAAAAAAAAATATACTTTTTTTAAAGCTGATATTAATAATCAAAAGAAAGTTTTACAAATTCTTAAAAGGTTTAAGCCTAAAGCGATATTTAATTTAGCGGCTGAAACACATGTGGATAGATCAATTGACAATCCAAAGCGTTTTATCAGTTCTAATGTAAATGGAGTTTTCAATTTACTTGAAGCTATAAGAAATTTTAAAAAAAAAAATAAAAGTAAAATCAAACTTATTCATATTTCGACTGATGAAGTTTATGGAGATTTAAGATCATCTAGCTCACGCTCAAAAGAAAGTGACCCTTATAAACCAAGCTCACCTTACGCTGCTTCAAAAGCTAGTGCGGATCATCTAATTAAGTCATATTGTAGAACTTATAATTTTCCTGCAATTATATCTAATTGCTGTAACAACTACGGACCTTTTCAATTTCCTGAAAAATTAATACCAAAAATATTATATAATATTCTCTCAAATAGGCCTTTACCTATTTATGGTAAAGGTAAAAATTCAAGAGAGTGGATATTTGTTGATGACCATTGTGAGGCCTTATTCGCGCTATATTTAAAAGGTAGGATTGGAGAAAATTATAATATTGGTTCGGGAAAAAATTTGAGAAACATTGATTTAGCAAAAAAAATAATCAAAATTTTAAAAAATAAAAAAATTAAATTTGGTAAAAAAGTGAAAATAAAATTTGTGAAAGACAGACCAGGTCATGATTTTAGATACGCGTTAAACTGTAAAAAAATATCAAACAGCTTAAAATGGAAGCCGAAAAATAATCTCAACGATGGTCTTAGTAGAACAATTAAATGGTATTTTGAAAATACCCGATTTCTCAAATCAGTTTCAAGATTAAAATTTGTAAAGAGATTAGGTTTAAATATATGATAAAAAAAGGAATAATTTTAGCTGGAGGACTTGGCACGAGGATGAGTCCCTTAACTAAAGCAGTTAATAAACAGCTGCTGCCCGTTTATGATAAGCCTCTAGTCTTTTACCCATTATCAATTTTAATGTTAGCCGGTATAAAGGATATTTTAATCATTGTTAATAAAGGTCAAATAGCTCAATTTAAAAAAATAATCCCTAATGGTATTAATTTGGGAATTAAAATTTCTTATAAGGAACAGTTAAGACCCAGGGGATTGCCAGATGCCTTTATACTTGGTAGGGAATTCATCAAAAATGACAGTGTTGCACTTATACTTGGAGATAATTTTTTTTATGGACAAAGTTTATCAAAAAAACTTATTGAATGTACAAAATTAAAAAAAGGTGCCAAAGTATTTTTACATCCAGTAAAAAATCCAAGTTTATACGGGGTTGCTACACTTAAAAGTAATAATTCTATCACTAAGCTTGTAGAAAAACCAAAAAAGAGTAAATCTAATCTTGCAATAACTGGTTTATACTTTTTTGATAATAGTGTCGTCAAATATAGTCAATCACTTAAACCGTCAAAACGAAAAGAACTAGAAATTATTGATTTATTAAATAAGTATAAAACAAAAAACAAACTTAAAGCAGAGTATATTGGAAGAGGAGGCACATGGTTGGATACTGGTTCAATTGATGACTTCTACGATGCCTCTAATTTCGTTTCTACTATTGAAAAACGACAAGGTCTTAAAATAGCGTGTTTGGAGGAGATTGCACTTTCAAAAAAATGGATAAATAAAAATAATATAGTTAAAGCAATAAATTTCTACGGTAATAACCAATATTCTAAATACCTGAAAAATTTGTTAAAATGAAAACCCTATCAACAAATATAAAAGATTTAAAAGTTATTCAAGGAGAGAGGTTTAACGATAGTCGAGGTTATTTTAGAGAATTATATAAAAAAAAAATTCTTAAAAAAAAACAATTTATTTTTTGGTGTACCTCAAAATCAAAAAAAAATGTATTAAGAGGAATACATTTACAGAAAAAATTTTCACAAGCAAAATACATAAGTGTTTTAAAGGGTCAAATTCTCGATGTTGTTGTTGATTTGAGAAAAAATTCAAAAACTTACGGAAAGCATTTTAAAATTGTACTGTCAGAAAAAAATTGTAAATCATTATTTATTCCGGCGGGGTTCGGTCATGCATTTTGTGGATTAGAAAAAGAAAATATAGTTATTTATAGTAATTCAAACTATAGATCTAAATCGAACGAGATAGGTATTAAATGGAACGATAGGGATTTAAATATTAAGTGGCCAAAAAAAAATTTAAAAATATCCAAAAAAGACAAATCAAATATCAGCTTTAAAGAGTTTACAAAAAAATATAGATAATGGAAAAATTAAAAATTTATTGTCTTGATCTTTTTAATGAAGATTTAGAAAAAATCAAAAAACTTAAATACGAACCAGTTGGCTTGGGTCAAAATAATTTTGACAAAGATTGGATTAGAGACAATTCAGGGAAAAATATATCTGAAAAAAATAAGTATTTTGGTGAATATACATTTCATTATTGGTTCTGGAAAAATCAAATCGAAAAAATTGACGACGATACTTGGGTAGGATTTTGTGCTTACAGAAGGTTCTGGTCAGAAAAATCTGATGCCACTGAAATTAAATCAAAAAAAGATTTTTTGAAAAATGTTCCTGATACTTGGCAAGGTAGTGATGCGATATTAGGAAATGAGATATGTATGGATGGATGGACAACGATGAAAATTTTAAAGCACGGTCTTAGATCTTTCGTTGCAAACCCTAAATATATTTTTAAAAAAAATAGAAATCTTAAACTTCATTTTGACTCTTTTCACGGTTATGGAAATCTTGATAAAGCAATAAACATTTTACATAAAGAGGAAAGAAATGATTTTAGAAATTTTATGAGGGACAATAATTGCTATAATAGGGGTAATATGTTTATTTGTAAGTCAAAAAAAATTATCAAAAATTATTATAATTCAATTTTCCCATGGCTAGAAAGTTGTGAAAAAATATTTGGCTTCAATGATAAAAGTTATGGTTCAACAAGAATTTATGGATTTCTTGCAGAAAGATATTTATCTTACTGGTTTAATAAATATTGTAGAGTCAAAACTTGGCCAGTAATTTTTTTCGATCTAAATAAAAATAATATTGAATAGATGAAGTGTAAATTTTCAAATAAAAAAATTCAACCCTTTATGTCATTTGGAAAAATGCCTATGGCGAATGGGTTCCTCTCAAAAAAAGATTTCAAAAAAGAATTTTTTTATAAATTAGAAGTGGGCTTTAATAAGAGCAACTATCTATTCCAGGTTAATGATCATCCTAGATCGCCACACATATTTAATAATAATTATCCTTTTTATACAAATAAATCAAAAATAATGAGTAGGCACTTTAAAAATTATTTTAATTGGATAAATAAAAACTTTCTTAAGAAAGGATCAAAGATTATTGAGATTGGATCTAACGATGGAACTTTTTTGAAAAATTTTAAAAAAAAGAATTACTCTCATATAGGTTTTGAACCATCTGCGAATGTAGCAAGATATTCAGCAAGATTTAATAAAGTGAAAGTGTTAAATAAATTTTTTAATCTTAAAAATTCAAAAAAATTAAAAAATTTTAAGAATAATACTGATCTTATTTGTGCTGCCAACGTCATAAGTCATATTCCTAATTTAAAAGACATGATCAAAGGAATTGACTTTTTGTTATCGCAAAGAGGAGTATTTGTATTTGAAGAACCCTACTTAGGCTCAATGTTTAAAAAGATCTCTTATGATCAAATTTACGATGCTCATATATTTATATTCTCGTTACACTCAGTCAGATCAATTTTTAAAGAATTCAATTTTGATTTAATAGATGCAATTCCACAAACAACTCATGGTGGGTCCATGAGGTACGTTATTGCAAGAAGAGGAGTAAGACTTATAAAAAAGAGAGTTGATAATTTAATTAAAAATGAAAAAAAACAAAAGCTTCACAGTATTAAATCATGTTATAGTTTTAAAAAAAAATGCTTTATTTCAAAAAAGAAATTTATAAATAGAATAATGAAATTTAAAAGAAGTGGTAAATCCATATGTGGTTATGCAGCTTCTGCTAAAAGTTCAACTGTTCTTAATTTTTGCAAAATTAATAATCAACATGTAAAGTTTATTGTAGATTCAACTAAAGAAAAGATTGGTAAGTTCACACCAGGCACACACATTCCTATAGTATCAGTTAGTTATTTTAGAAAAAACTATCCTGATGTTGTTATATTAAATTCATGGAATCATAAAAAAGAAATTTTAAAGAAAGAAAAAAAATATATAAAACAAGGAGGAAAATTTATTTCTCATGTTGAAAAATAAAACTATCGTTGTTACTGGAGGGAGCGGCAGATTTGGAAGAACATTAAAATCTAAAGTAGATAAACATTTTTTGTTCCCCAAAAAAAATGATCTTAATATTTTAAATTTGAAATCTTTGATTAGATATTTAAAAAAAACTAAACCTAAATCATTAATTCATCTAGCTGGTTTATCTAGACCGATGTCAATTCATGAAAAGTTTATAGAAAAAAGTATCTCCTTAAACATAATTGGAACATCTAATGTAGTAATTGCCTGTCAAAAATTAAATATTAAATTAATTTATTTTTCTACTAGCTATGTTTATCCTGGTAAGAAGGGTAATTACAAAGAAACTGATCCTCTCTTACCTTCTAATAATTATGCTTGGTCGAAATTAGGAGGAGAGTCCGCTGTTCAACTTTATAAAAATTCGTTAATTTTAAGAGTAAGTATGACTGAAAAACCATTTGTCCATAAATCTGCTTATGCGAATATGATTACAAATTTTATTTTTCACGAGGACTTCATTAAAATTTTTAAAAGAATTATGCATTTAAAAGGTATACTTAATATTGGAGGAAAAACATCGTCGGTATATAATTTTGTTAGAAAGCATCAAAAAGTGAAAAAAAAATACATAAATAAAAAAAAAGCAAGTGGCATACCATTAAATTCCTCAATGAATTTGGGAAGACTAAAATCCTATTTAAAGTAATTTTTTTTTATTGGTAGCGAGGGGCGGAGTCGAACCGCCGACCCCAGGCTTATGAGTCCTGTGCTCTAACCAACTGAGCTACCTCGCCATTAGAAAATGATTTATAATAATTTAATATTTCTTTCAATTGATATTATATTGTATATCCAAATGGTTTGAAGCCTTCGTTGGTCAGAAAAAAGTTTATCATTATAAATATCGTACAAATTACTACTATCGGTATAAGCCATTTTTTATGGCGTAACATAAAATTCAACATAATTTTAATCATATTTTAATTTAGGTCTATTTTTAAGAATAGGTTCTTCTACAAAATAATATAAAAATGATGAAGTTGCAAATAGACCAAACATATAGAAAACAAATTCAATAAAACCGTTAAGCTCTAAATTCAAGAATACATAAATAAATATCATATGTGTCAGATAGACAGAGTAGGTTTGTTTGGAAATTAGTGAAGAAAAAATTTTAATTTTTTTAATGACATATAACTTTTCTATAGAGATAAGAAAATATAAAGCAGAAATACTAATTAGCTGCATTAAAATTATTAAAGATAATTTTACAATATTCTCACTTTTATTTTCAAGAAACCACTCTTGGTTGTATAAGAAAAGAAAGAGAGAAATTGAAAAAAAAATAAATAAAATTTTATTTTTTTCAATTTTTTCAAAAAAATATCTCGATAAGAAACCAAGCAGAATCGCATCAAATCTTATAAAGGTACCTGTTCTCATAAATTTTAGATCAAAGTACTCAACATAAAAAAATTTTAAAACTAATAGCGCAATAAATAATACAATTAATTTTTTTATTAAATCTTTTTTACATATTATTAAAACAATGGGAAATAAGAGATAAAAAAACTCCTCAATTGATAGAGACCATACTATGGGGTAGTAAGACTCCTCTAAGAACTCAGGTTTTAAGTCTTGAAGGAAAAATAAATATTTTACAAAGTCTAAGCTTATTATTTTGCCAAAAATTAAAGATATCATTAATAAGCAAATTACATATAAAGGGATGGTTCTTAACCACCGTCTTAAGTAAAAGTTTAAGAGGTTTTTGTTGTTTTCAAAAACCTTCATAAGCTGTGGGTATAAAACATAGCCGCTTAAAACAAAAAAAAATTCAACAAATAAAAATGACATGTACTCAAAAAATATATTGCTATATAAGAAAGCATAAAAGTGGCATATGGCAACGCCATAACCACTTATTCCTCTTAGTAAATCCAAAGATGAGTAATGATAATTCTGTTTATTCATTGAAGGCCTCAGAAAGGATTTTTTGTGCAATTATTTTTTGACCTGAATGCGTAATATGTAAATCTCCTGCAATGAAAATATCTGTCAGCCAGTTTTCTGAAGAATTTCTAATTTCTTTAAAATCAGGGAACAAATTTATTAATTTTTTACAATTTGATATTTTACATATATTCACAGCATAATTTTCCCAATTAAAGTTTGCTTGTCCATTAAATAAAGTGTCAGGCCATGGGTATATAATAATATAAAATTCGGCGTTTAATTCTTTTGATATCTTTGACATTTCGATAAATTTACTCTCTATTTTTCTTAAAGCTTTTTTAAAGCCTAAAGGCTCCCAAAGTGTCTGGTCTGTTTTTGAAATATCAAGAAAAATGAAATTACCCCAGCCAGAATTACCTGGGATTTTTTTTTTATTTTCTATTTGTTCTTTTTTTAACCTAATATCTCTAAAGGTGTTGTTAATTTTTCTGGCAAGAAATCTAGAAGCTTTAAAATTTTTATCTTTAAAAGAGAATTCTTTTTCAACATCTCTCATGTCCCTTTTTTTTATTAGCACAGGATGTTCAAAATTTTTATCATCAGTCCATATAGATGCTTCTTCAAATACATCAGAAATATCTAATGCTACAAATATTTTTTTTGGATAAATTTGTTTCTGTCTTAACTTTTTAAGTTGATATAAATAAACTGATGGGCTGTAGCCCTGTACACCAAGATTTTTTATAAGAAAATTTTTCTCATTTTTATCAATTAATCCAACAAACGTTTTGCTGTACTCTAGTCCCATTCCATAAGTAAATGAGTCACCTAAAAAGACTGCAGTTTTTTGAGTTTCTTTCTTAATTTTTTCTCCTTGAAATCTAAATCCATTTTCATCGGTAAAAACGTTATACGCGCTTGCTTTTTTAACCCATTTTTCTTTTGCTTTGCAGTTTTTTTGTAATAAATGAAAATCTTTAAAATATTTGTAACAATTATATTTTAAATTTTCTTTGTAAATGAAATTACTATAAAATACATCAGCTAACAAAAAGAGGGATATGTAAATGAAAATAGTTTTTAGTTTAGTAAAATTTTTTTTGTTAAGCATAAATATTCTTTCGAATCTAAAGCTTATATTAAACTTATTTAATCTTAATTAAATTTAGAAAAAATGCCTATTTTATTGAAAATTTAAATATTAATTTAAATTAAAGGGTTAATATTATTCCAAAAACCGTTACTGCTGATATAGCTGCTGCTGATAAAATAAATGTATTTTTCTTCTCTTTTTTCTTTTCAAGATTCATTCTATTCATCAGGTCATTAAGATTTACTTTTTTCTCTCTCAAATTAACTTCTTGAGAATAGTGATTGTTTTCTTGTATTCCTTCAGAATTTACTGGCTCTTTATATTTTGGTTGTACACTCATACTGCTATTATTAAATCATAGTTAGTAAACTCTTCATATTCATTTTTTGTTCATAATGGGCAAAATATGAGAATTTGCTCTTTGTAACGCATAAATCATTTACGATTTTTGTCCGCTTTGGGCTCTCTATATTGATTTTTGGTGGGTTTTTATTCCATTCCTCATTTTTTCAATTATTTCATCAATATCTTTTTTCTCACAAACAAATGGTGGGGCAATTATTAAAGCGTCACCTGTAGGTTTTATATTAACCCCAGAGTCATAACATTTTTTATAAACACTAAAACCAGCTTTTCCAGGCTTATCTCGCATTGAGATATCAATTCCACCTAATAAACCATAATTTCTTATACTATCAATACAACTTAAGTCTTTCAAAGAATGCAAACCGTCTTCAAAATATTTAGATAATTTCTTAACTCTATTAAATATATCTTCTTTTTCGAATATTTTTTGAACGGCTATTGCGGCTGAAACTGCCACTGGTATTCCAGAGTAAGTATAACCGTGAAATAATTCTACTGATCCTTCTGGGGAAGCGTCCATCACAGAGTCGTAAATTTTTTCTCTTACAGCAACTACACCCATAGGAACAATACCATTTGTTGTTGCCTTAGCCATAGTTATTATATCAGGAGTTACTCCAAATTCCTGTGCAGCAAATGCTGAGCCTGTTCTCCCCCATCCTGTCACTACTTCATCAAAAATTAATAATATGCCATGTTTGTCACAGATTTTTCTTAACTTTTGTAAATAATTTTTGGGAGGAATTAGAGTACCTGTTGAACCTGCAATAGGCTCTACGATACATGCAGCTATATTATCTCCTCCTAATTTTTTAGCAATTACCTCCAAATCATCTGCAAGTTCAGATCCAGTGTCAGGTTGACCTTTAATGAATTTGTGCTCTGGTAAAAAAGTATGTCTCATATGCTTAACCCCAGGCATTAAAATATTTTTAAATTCTTTAGAATTATTTGGGATACCGCCTACTGTTAAAGCACCAATATTCATCCCATGATAACCTCTCTCTCTTCCTACGAATTTAAATCTATTTGTTTGACCAATTGATCTAAAATATGCCACTGATATCTTGATAGCAGTTTCGACTGCAGTAGATCCACAAATTGTATAAAAAATTCTATTAAGGTCCTCTGGTGTTTTTTGAGCTATCATTGTTGCTAATTCAAATGAACCGCCATAACCTTGTTGGAATGGCATAGTATAATCTAATTTTTCTAATTGATTTTTAATAGCTTCAATAATTTCCTTTCGTCCATGACCCAAGGGATTACAGTATAATCCAGAGCTAGCATCAATTAACGTTTTTCCCTGGTGTGTTTTAAGATAAATACCTTCTGCCCCCACAATAATTCTAGGATTCTTCTTAAAGTCCTTATTAGATGAAAATGGCATCCAATGCTCATTTAAGGAATTAGGTATTTTTGTTTGAAATGATGTACTCACTAATAAATTATAGCAAAGTAATATTTTGAATGCTATCTAATAATTATGAAAAATTTAAAAAATTGGGACGATAAAACTTGGTTGTCCTCTGATAAGTATATTAAAAATATCTGTGCTTTTATAAAGTCTAAAAAGAAATTAAAAAAAGATGCTAAAATTCTAGATATTGGGTGTGGGAGAGCCAATATTATAAGTAGACTTCAGCAGAAACATGAGCTCATAATTAGACCTATTGGAATAGATTTGATTAAAAATAAAGGTATTAAAAAAAATATCAAA
>MDSW01218286.1_pt1 | contig 12599 bp, 10 predicted proteins | sample 811171 | NCBI WGS metagenome assembly MDSW01 (sample SAMN05326641, study PRJNA326480) | marine metagenome | isolation source: seawater | place: Atlantic Ocean: North West | collected 2012
CGCGGGGTGGAGCAGTCTGGTAGCTCGTCAGGCTCATAACCTGAAGGTCGTAGGTTCAAATCCTACCCCCGCAACCAATTTTACTAATTCACTATTAAAATTTTATTTCAAATATTAAATTTTGACTTTTTACTATCTATTAAAAAGGCTTTTACTGTATCCTTAGTTAGTTTATCAAATGATTTTCCAAATTTAGAAACTTTACCTATAACTGCTGGTGGCATGGTTATGATTTGACATCCTAGTTGCTTAGCTTGAGTGTAATTGTAAGGTTCTCTTGTGCTTGCCCACAAAATTTCAACTTTGTTTTTACTTCTAGTCATTTGAACCGCTCTTTTTATAATTGGAACGGGATCCCTGCCTACATCTGCCATACGACCAGAAAAAATTGAAATTATAGACTTAGTTTTATTATCAAGACACTTATTGATTTTTTTTACCTGTGCAACAGTATAAACTGCGGTAATATTTAGCTTAATTTTTTTTTTATTTAGTTTTTTTATTAATTGTCCAGTAAATTTACCTTTGCTGTTAATAACAGGAATTTTAACATAAATATTTTTTCCCCAAGAATTTATTTTTAATGCTTGTTTTTCCATTTCATTAAAATTGTCTGCAAAAACCTCTAACGAAATTGGCTTTTTTCTACAAATTTTTAAAAGAAGTTTTGAATATTTTTCATAGCTTTTTGCCCCTGCTTTTCGCATTAAACTAGGGTTGGTAGTAAAACCATCAACGATTGGTTTTTTATTAAACTCTTTAATTGTTTTACTATCAGCAATATCACAAAATATTTTTGTTTTAGGCATATTTAAATATTCTTAACAATATCCTCCGTCATTTTTTTTGCATCGGCAAATAACATCATAGTATTCTCCCTATAAAAAAGTTCATTATCAACTCCTGCATAACCTGGTGACAGACTTCTTTTAACAAATAAAACTGATTTACATTTTTCTACATCTAAAACTGGCATTCCATAAATAGGACTCTGAGGGTCAGTTTTAGCTACTGGATTTGTTACATCATTTGCTCCAATAACAAATGCTACATCGGTATTTGCAAAATCATTATTAATATCTTCTAGTTCAAAAACTTCATCGTAAGGTACATTCGCTTCAGCTAACAAAACATTCATGTGACCTGGCATTCTCCCAGCTACAGGATGTACAGCGTAAGAGACTTTAATATCGTTTTTTTTTAAGGAGTCTACCATTTCTCTTAACGCATGTTGAGCTTGAGCAACTGCCATACCGTACCCGGGAACTATAATTACAGAAGAAGCATTTTTTAACAAAAATGCTGCATCCTCAGCATTGCCACTTTTAACTGGTTTTTGATCTTTTTTCTTTTCTTTTGCAGAAGATGCATCTCCACCAAAACCACCTAATATAACACTGAAAAAAGATCTATTCATTCCTTTGCACATTATATAAGAAAGTATTGCTCCGGATGACCCAACTAGAGCACCAGTAATAATTAATGCAGTATTTTCTAAAGTAAAACCAATTCCAGCAGCGGCCCATCCAGAGTATGAATTTAACATAGAAATAACCACAGGCATATCAGCTCCACCAATTGGAATGATGAGCAAAACTCCAATTAAAAAAGAAATTGCAATCATGCCCCAGAAGTAGTTTGCTGATTGTGTTTTACATAGAAAATAAATTAAAAGAATAATAAAGATCCCTAATGTTAAGTTTATAAGGTGCTGTCCTATAAAAACAATTGGTGAACCAGACATTATTCCTCGAAGTTTTAAAAAGGCTATAATTGATCCTGAAAAAGTAATTGCACCTACTGCCGCCCCAATCGACATTTCAATCAAACTTGCAAGTTTAATATTTCCTTGTGATCCTAGATTAAAAGCTTGAGGATCTAAAAAAGCTGATATTGCTACAAACACTGCAGCTAAACCTACAAGACTGTGAAAACCAGCTACTAATTCTGGCATTGCAGTCATTGGTATTTTAAAAGCAATAAAAGCACCTATTGCACCACCAATGACTAAAAATAATAAAACAAAGTTGAATGCCGTTGAAAAACTGCCTACTGTCAAAAAGGTAACGGTAATAGCAATAATCATTCCTAAAATCCCAAAAAAATTACCCTGTCTTGAAGTTTCAGGTGAAGATAGACCTCTTAATGCTAAAATAAAAAGTATTCCAGAAATTAAATAAAATATTGCAGATAAATTAGGTGAAATCATTTTTTTATTTTTTTTTCTTTTTTTTGTACATCTGAAGCATTCTTTGGGTAACCAAAAAACCTCCAAAAATATTAATTGCTGCTAAAACGATAGCTAAAAAACCAAAAATATTTGATATATCAAAAATATTATCAGAAGAGCTTGCCAATGCAGCTATTATCGCTCCAACTATTATAACCGAAGAAATGGCATTAGTTACTGACATTAAAGGGGTATGTAAAGATGGAGTTACACTCCAAACTACATAGTAACCTACAAAAATTGACAAAATGAAAATGCTAAATCTAAATATAAAAGGATCAATTTCCATATTAATTTAAACCTTTTATTAAAGTATTTTTAATTATTTCATCTTCCATATTTAAAAAAAATTGTTTTTTTTCTTTGCTGTATAGATTTCTAATAAAACTAAATATATTTTTAGCATATAAATTTGACGCAGTAACAGGTAGTTTATTCATAACATTAGCTATTCCAATTATTTTAACTCCATTTTTTATAACTGTTTTATCTGACTCTGAATAAGCTGCGTTTCCCCCTTGGGTAACTGCCAAATCAAAAATTATTGAACCTTGTTTCATGCCATCTATCATTTTTTCACTTATTATTCGTGGCGCAGGTTTTCCAGGAACCAGTGCTGTACAAATAATTATATCATTATTTGAAATGGCCTTTTCTAGCATTTGAGCTTGTTTTTTTTTAAAATCTTCTCCGACTTCCTTAGCATATCCACCTTTTGTTTCTAAATTTTCTGAACCCTCTACTGTTAAAAATTTACCTCCCAAACTCTCAACTTGCTCTTTGGAGGCTGTTCTTACATCGGTTGCGGAAACAATAGCTCCTAATCTTTTTGCTGTTGCAATAGCTTGTAGACCAGCCACACCAGCACCAATAACTAAAACTTTTGCAGCAGGAACTGTACCTGCGGCTGTCATCATCATAGGAATAGCTTTTTCAAATTCATAGATTGATTCTACAACTGCTCTATATCCAGCTAAATTTGCTTGAGATGATAAAACGTCCATTGATTGAGCTCTGGTAATACGCGGGAGTAATTCTAGTGAAAAAGGGTTAACTTTTTTTTTTAGTAAATTATTTAAAACTTCTTTATTTTTAGTTGAGTTTAGTACCCCTAAAATAATTGAATTTTCTTTCAAATTTTCAATTTGTGTTTTTAAGGGACAGTTTACTTGGGCTAATAAGTTAACATGTTTAATTAATTCATTAGGATTATCAAAAAATTTTACATTTTCATAATCTTCATCATGAATACCTAGGTGTTCGCCGTATTTTTTTTCTAAATAAACTTCTAAACCTAAATTTTTAATATTTTTTGCAGTTTCTGGTGTTATAGAGATTCTTTTGTCTAATGAAGCATCCTCTTTAATTGAACCAACTATCATAATTGGTTTACTTTTTTTTGTATTTAGCTGCTTCTTCTGATCCGCCAGTAGCGCTTCCTTTACTATAAGAGTGAGCTCCCATTCCTGCTAGTTGTCCATCTTTTACAATTAGGTAAGGTTCTCTTATAGGTTTTTTTTCAAAAAAACATTCTAATATTTCTCTTACTCCTGCAGCATATCTTGCTTGAGCTGACAAAGAAGTTCCAGATGTGTGTGCTGTCATTCCATGATTTGGCATTGATCTCCAAATATGATCATTCGGTGCAGGTTGCGGAAACCAAACGTCTCCTGCATAACCACTTAATTGTCCAGACTTAAGTGCTTTAGCTATCGCTTCTCTGTTACAAATTTTTCCTCTAGCAGTATTTACTATATAGGCACCTTTTTTCATTTTACTTATTAATTTATCATCAAATAAATTTTCAGTTTCAGGGTGAAGTGGACAGTTTATAGTAACCACATCGCAAACTTTCACTAGCGACTCTACGGAGTCATGAAAAGTAAGGTTAAGTTCTTTTTCGACTGAGTCAGGTAATTTATGTCTATCGAAATAATGTAGATGAACATCAAATGGTTTCATTTTTCTTAATGCATCTAACCCTATTCGTCCAGCAGCCACTGTACCTACATGCATGCCTTCAACATCGTAAGATCTTCTTACTCCGTCAGCAATATTCCAACCTCCAGCTTTTACTATAGCGTGTTGATTATGATAATCTCTGACTAATGATAAAATCATCATAACAATATGTTCTGCTACTGACCTTGAATTGCAATAAGTAACTTCTACTACATCTACTTTGTTGTCCATTGCTGCTTGAAGATCAACGTGATCTGACCCTATTCCAGCAGTAATTGCCATTTTTAAATTTTTAGCAGACTCAATTTTTTTTCTAGTCAAATAGTAAGGCCAGAAAGGTTGTGATATCACAATGTCAGCGTCTAACAACTCTTTGTCAGCTTTGCAACCCTCAGCATCTTTATCTGAAGTAACAACTAATTTATGTCCATTTGACTCTAAAAATTTTCTTAAACCTAATTCACCTGAAACACAGCCAAGTAATTCTCCTGGATTAAAATCAACTGATTTCGGTGTTGGCAAAGTCATGCCATCTGGGTATTTTTTTAATTTAGGAAGAGTTCCTACAGGATAATTCTTTGGCATACCACCTTTGGGATCGTCATACAAAACACATAATACTTTCATTTTCCTCCTTAAGTAATCAGCCTTGACGAGCTTTAAATCTAGGGTTTTTCTTATTAATAACGTAAAGCTTTCCTCTACGTTTTACAAGCTTAGAGTTGAGATCTCTTTTTTTTAATGACTTTAATGAGCTAGCTATTTTCATAATTTTTAGCCTGGCAACGTCCTACTCTTCCATGCCTTAAGACAAAGTACCATCGGCGCTGAAGGACTTGACTTCCGAGTTCGGAATGGTATCGGGTATAACCCCTTCGCAATAATTACCAGGCAGTGTTTTATATTAGTTTTCTAATTTATTGTAAATAGGTTTTAACCATTAGAATCTCTTAATTTTTTTAAAATTTTTGGTGGGCGTGATAAGAATCGAACTTATGACCTCTACGATGTCAACGTAGCGTTCTACCATTGAACTACACGCCCAAAATAAGCTTGCAATAGAAGCTGATAATTTATTATAACATGTAAATCTTGATTTAAATTTATATTATTTTAATTAATTATCGTATGGTTTTTTTGGAAAAAAATAGAGTTTTTAATATATTGCTTTTTCTTTTTCCTGTTTCATTTTTATTGGGAAATTTGCTTATAAATTTGGAAATTTTTCTTTTCATTTTATTCGGTTTATTTTTTTATGGATTTAAGATCTTTTATATAAAAGAAAGATCATTGTTATTGATTGCTTTATTTTTTATTTTATTATTTTTTTCTACAGCTATAGCTAACTTAGATGAATATAGAGATGATAGTTTAATAAAATCAATATTATTCTTTAGATATTTAATTTGTTTGTTAATTGTAAGATATGCCCTTAAGGAAGGATCGTTAAATTTAAAATATTTATTTTTGTCAAGCCTAATATGCTCTCTATTCTTGAGTGTTGATGTTATTTACCAATATTTTAATGGGTATGACTTTTTTGGTTTTATGGGAGAGGCTTCTCATAATTCTGGAATTTTTGATGAAGAAAAAATAGCTGGATCTTATATTCAAAGATTTTCTATATTAGGAGTTTTTTCTATTCCATTAATTTTAAAAACTAAAAATTCTAAAACAAATTATTATATATTTTTATTTCTAATAATATCAATTATTGGGATAATTTTTTCAGGAAATAGAATGCCAATAATAAATATTTTCTTGTTCTTTTTATTGCCAATCTTCTTTTTAAAAGAATTAAAAAAAGTTTTTCTAATAATTATAATTTCAAGTTTGTTAATTTTTACTTTATCTTTAAAAAATAATGTTACTTACAAAAATAACATTAATAGTTTTTTTACCAATGTAAGTAATATGATACCGTTAGTTTTATCTGAATTTTCAAAAAGATACACTCTTACAGAAAAAGAATTAAAAGCAGAATTTGAAACTCAGCCTGGAAAAAAATATACAATAAAAAATTATAAATATGGCAGTGGTCATGCTGTTCTCTATGTTACTGGAATTGAAACCTGGATGGATAATCCAGTTATAGGTGATGGAATTAAATCATTCCGACATAACTGTGCAAAAAAAATGGATGTAACACACAGAAGATGTAATACTCATCCGCACCAGTATTATATAGAAATATTAAATGATGTTGGACTAGCTGGGATTTTAATCTTCTTCTTTTCTTTTTACTTTCTGTATATCGAAAAAAGAAAAATTAATTTTAATAGTTTTAAAGAACAGAATTATATTTACTTTGCAGTTCTTTTTAGTCTTCTAATAGAACTTTTTCCTTTTAAAAGCACTGGTAGCTTCTTTTCAACTGGAAATGCTGCTTTTATATTTTTTTTAATAGGATTAATGCTAAATTTAGAAAATATAAAAAAAAATAAAAAACACTCTTAAATATTTTTCCAATAATCTTCCCATTTTAGAGAAGACCTAAGTATCAAATTTAAATTATTAAATTTTGGACTCCAGCTAAAAAACTTTTTAAATTTCTCTACATTTGCAATTGAGCATTCTGCATCACCTGTCCTTCTGGGCCCGTATTCAATTAAAAATTTTTTGTTAACAATTTTTTTCATTTCACTCACAACTTCATTAACTGAATAACCATCGCCATATCCACAATTAAAAATTTCAAAACTGTTATTAGATTTTTCTAAAAGTTTTTTTGCAGCAATTAAATGCATCCTAGAAAGGTCTGATACATGAATAAAATCTCTTACAGCTGTTCCATCTTTAGTTTTATAGTCATTTCCATTTATAATTAGTTTTTCTCTCTTGTTAGTTGCAACCTCGCATACAGCTTTTATAAGATTATCTGGATTGGTAATTAATCCTGATCGTAATTTTTCGTCGGCACCTGAAACATTAAAATAACGTAAAATATACGCACTTATTTTTTTTTTCGCATTTAACGAATACAAATATTTTTCAAATTTAAGTTTGGACTCTGAATATGGGTTCAAAGGATCAGTATTATCAGTTTCTTTAATAATATTTTTTTTTGTATTTCCATATACAGCACCTGTCGATGAGAAAATGATGTGATTAATTCCATTATCAATACATGTATCTACAAAAATTTTTGATTTTTCAAAGTTGTTATTTAGGTATTTTTCAGGATTTTTAACTGACTCTGCTACTCTTGTAAAAGCAGCAAAGTGAATAATTATATCAAAATTATTCTTTTTTACTAAATTACTTACTTTTGCAACATCTGAAATATCAAATTCACAAAGTTTTGCTTTTTTAGGAACTAACTTTTTATTACCATTAATCAAATTATCGATTATTGTCACGTTGTGACCCTCATCTATTAACGAAAAAGATGTATGACTACCTATATAACCAGCACCACCTGTTAAAAGAACATTCATGAAAATTTATAATTAATATTCTTATCTTCAAACAATTTATTTTTCAAGTTGGACATCAAATTGAAAATTATAAAATTATATTTAATTAAATAAAACATGATTTTAAAAGAATTTTTTATAAAATTTTTATAATCAGTAGAGAAATAAAGATATTTAATTTCTGTAAAAATAATTTCATTTTTATTATTTTTTATATCCTCCTTGTTAAGCTTAAAATAAAAAGGTATTTTTTTTAGAATGAATATTTTTTCTTTCAGTCTGGTCAACTTAAGTTCTTTTATTGTAGACATATTATTAGAATGATCTCTTATTTTTACTAATTTTTCCCTAATTAATTTACAATTATATTTTCTAAGAAGTTTCATTGTTAAATCATAATCTTGAGCGTACTCCAATTTTTTTGAATACCATCCTACTTTTTTAGCTATATCTTTTTTATACATTATAGACGAATGTGCAAAGATATTCGAAGTACAAAGATAAGAAATAAAATTTTTATTTAGTTCAATATCATAATGACCAATCTTTTTATCATTTGAGTCTATTAAAGAATATCCTGTTGCGACAAAAGAAACATTTTTGTTCTTTTTAAATTCTTGAATTTGTTTTTTTAGTTTTGATTTCATAAAAATATTATCTGAGTCTAAAATTGCTATATAATCACCTTTAAGCTTTTTTTGTGCTTTTATTCTACTTGTTCCCAAACCTAAATTTTTTGTATTTCTAAAAACTTTAATTCTTTTATCTTTAAACTTTGAAATTATTTTGTAAGTGTTGTCTTTAGATCCATCATCCCAAATTATTAGCTCCCAATTTTTATATGTTTGATTAATAACACTGCTTATTGATTTCTTTATGAATCTTTCAGAATTGTAACAATTCATCAATACAGACACTTTAGGTTTTTTATACATTATTATTTTATCAAATCTAAAATCTATTTTTTGAAAAAGATTTTAATTAATCTTATTACTTTGTTTATCTCTTCTAATTTTAGGTCAGGATAAATAGGTATAGAAAGACAACTTTCTGAGTGCTTTTCTGAGTTATAAAAATCACCTTTTTTAAATCCCATCTTTCTATAATATGGTTGTAAATGTATTGGTAGGTAATGAACATTCACCAATATTTTTCTCTTTCTTAAAAAGTTGAATAATTTTAACTGTTTTTGTTTGTAGTTTTTATCATTAATTCTAATTACGAACAAATGATATGAAGAAAAACAATTTTTGTTAACTGTAGGTAAAATTAAATTTTTTAAATTTAATTTTTTTTTATACAATTTTGCAATTTTATTTCTTTTTTTTACAAACATTCGTACTTTTTTCAACTGACTTAATCCAAGCGCTGCAGAAATTTCGTTCATCCTGTAATTTAAACCTAAATATTGTTGTTCATAATACCAACCAGCAGAATTTTTTTTTGTAAAAAATTTTTTGTTCTTTGTAATTCCACTATTCTTAAACATTTGCATTTTAATTTGCACGTCTTTGATATTGGTAGTTACCATTCCTCCTTCAGCTGAGGTAATTGTTTTGACAGGATGAAAACTAAATACTGTTGCATCAGACCATTTACAGCTTCCAACTTTCTCACCTTTATACTCACTTCCTAAAGCATGTGATGCATCCTCTAAAATTTTAAATTTATATTTTTTTGCAAGTTTATAAATACCGTCTTGATTAGGCGGTTGACCTGCAAAATGGACCGGTACAAGAATTTTAGGTAGTTTTTTCTTTTTTTTTGCTAATTTTAATTTTTTTTCTAAGTGAAAAAGATCAATATTAAATGTAGTTGGATTAATATCTACAAAATCTACTTTTCCGCCTATTAGTTTTGCACAATTTGCTGATGCAACAAAACTGTTGGGAACTGTCCAAAGAATATCTTTTGAAGTAAAATTTAAGGCTAAGCATGCAATATGTAAAGCACTCGTTGCACTATTACATGCAGTTGCATACTTTGAGTTAACTTTTTTTGAAAATTGTTTTTCAAACTTTTCTACAAGTGGTCCTTGAGTGATTAGTTCTGAATTTAAAACTTTCAAGACAGCTTTTTTATCTTCAGAATCAATAGATTGTGTACTATATGGAATATAATTTTTCATTTTAACTTATTTTTTTTAGAAATTTTAATAACCTAATATGCCCTTTGTTATCATACTTGTAATAAAAGTTTTTAATAAATTCGCGAAATTTGTATTTATTAAATTTAATCTTTGTAAGTTTTTTTTGTAAAAATTTATAATTATTAATGGTAGTTAAACCATCATCAAAATCAAATAATGGTGGGTATCTAGAGTCAAATAGTCTAATAACATTTTTTTTTGCAATTAAAGCTTCATGTCCCATGGCAGAAGAAGATACCACAACAAAGTCACTAATTCTTATTAATTCTCTACTGCTATAATCTTTAGATGTGACAAATTTATGTTTAAAATTCTTATTAAAAATTTCCAATCCTTTTTTTTTCTCCATAGGATGGCAACTTAAAATACATAAAAAGTTTTTTAAATTACAATTATTCAGTATTTTAATAAAAGGATCATAATCATTTATACCTGTACAAATTAATAATATTTTTTTTTTCGTTCCTTTTAAATAAAAATTTCTTTTTTTAAATAATTCTTTTTTAAATTTAAAATTACTTAAGGTAAGTTTTAAACTTCCAATAGTATAAGTTTGAATATTTTTAATTTTCTTTTTTATTATTTTACGCAATCTATTTCCTTGTGTAAGATAAATATTTGGCTTTGGAGAAAAAAAGGGATCTTCATCATCCTTGCAAAATTCATTTTTTCGAATTGAGTTATTCAAATAATTGTCTACAAAAAGGGCATGATTAATTGTAATTACTCTCGGAGAATTTTTTTTATTTTTTAAGAAATAATAACAAGCTCTTGAACCCGGTAAAAACCCAAAATAGCTAATAAAATTTTTAAATCTATTTTTTAAAAAAAAATTTCGCAAAGCTATTCCATTAATAATTTCATTTTGTATTTGTCCAAAAAAGGACTCGAGTAACAAGGGTTTAAGAACTGAGCTACAATTCTTATTATTAATAATAAAATAATTTTTTTTTGATAAAATAATTAATAAATGAAGCATTTTTATAAAAACTTTATAATTTACAACAAGGATTTCTAAAATACTTATATGTCGATTTAATATGAAATAGTCTAAAGAAACCTTATCTAATTGTTTTTTAATTTTTAGCATTTTAAAAATTAAATTAAAATTATTTTCTAGTAATAAAAGATATTTATTGTTTTTATTTTTTTTAAAAGTTGTAAGCCCATATTGTCTGTCAATTATCTTTTGTTTGTGATTTATAAAATTATATTGTGCAGAAAAAAAACAATTAATGTTATTATTTTCTTTATTTTTTTTATCTCTAAAAAAAATTTTAATTATTAAATTGAAAAAGATGGATGAAAAAATTTTAAAAATTAATCTTAATAATAAATAAATTAAGTTTTTTTTATTTGTTTTGCCTAAAATATTTTTCTTATTTATAATGCAATCAAGATTAAAATACCATTTGTTATCTTGGGTTAAACCTTTTTCAATTAAATTAGTACTCCACCAAAGAGAATAATTTTCATATAAAATTTTTTGACTAAAAATTGATCTTAATTCATTTTTTTCCAACCAATTAAAATATGATTTTTTCGTTTTAGACCAATTATTATGTTTATTCTTCATTTGATTTTTATCAAATATTTAAACTTCTTTCAAAATCTCTAATTGGATTTTCACTATCGTAACAAAAATTTTGACAAAAGAGTTTTCTGGCATTTTGAACATTTTTGCTAAACCACCACTCTTCAAGATTATTATAATTTTTATTTATAAATTTTGAAGCATCACTTGAATTATAAAAACAAATATTATTTTTTTTGAGAAGTTTTAAATATTTATTAAAGCTTTTATAAGCGCCATATAACAATCTATCATCATAAATTAAAATGATTGGTTGATTATAATACATAGATTCGAAAAAACTTGTAGAAAGATAAAAATCAATTTGCAAATTATAATTTTCTCTTACTTGATACACTGATTTATTAGTTTTAAGAAATTTTATATCAGGATATTTATGTAAAATTGTATTCTGAGTAAGTTTGTATTTTGATATAATTAAATTTTTAGCAGTAATAATATTTCTAAGATCTTTATTCAATTTTTCAATTAAACTCAAAATTAACTTAGTATGAATTTCAATTTTTTGTAGAGTGTTAATAAAACCATTAGGAGGGTAATTAATATGTCTTGAAAAATCATATAGCACTAGCAGCATCTTCTTTCTTTTATTAAATTGGAACTTCTTTTGTTTGAGACTTTGATAATTCGTTGCAAATAGTGGAAAAGTTTTTTTATCTTTTTTGGCACCCTTTCCCCATACTAGGTATCTATCACAAATTTTTTTATCATAATACAAATGTTGTTCATAATGACCGCCGCATCCGTGTTGGGATATTAAAAATTTACTTCCTTTAATTTTTTTTTTTGCAACATAAATTTTAAAAACATCGTCTATAATATGTGCATGTGAAGTAAGAATATATTCTGGATTTTTTGGCCATTTCAATTTATTGTATGTTTTTTCTAGATTTTCATAATTTTCAAGAAATATTTTAGGTAGATTTTTCTTAACAAAATAATTGGCAAAATTTAGAAATTCATCGTTAGTTTTTTTATAAAAATAAAACTCTTTCCTCTTTTGTTCATTATTTTCAGGAATATTTTTAAAAGGTCCTTTAAAATAAAGTTGTAAATTTTTTAACATCAATTTTAATTTCAAATTTAAAGGAAGATTAAATCTATATAAAAAAATTTTGTCTTTTAAAGAAGATACTCTAATATCAACATATCTAGAATGTATGTTTGACTTAATTCTAAGATCTTTAAAATTTAGTTTTTTTTGAGTTTTAAGATATCTAATTTTGGTATTACCTATAAATTTAAAAA
>MDSW01085278.1_pt1 | contig 12596 bp, 8 predicted proteins | sample 811171 | NCBI WGS metagenome assembly MDSW01 (sample SAMN05326641, study PRJNA326480) | marine metagenome | isolation source: seawater | place: Atlantic Ocean: North West | collected 2012
AACTTTTCTGATACTTACCAGTTCCGCTACGACGGACGGTGCAACGATTGCAACCTTCGAGGGCAGTGACCTGTGAAGCACCAACGGAGTCGTCACCTTCTCCAGCACATTTGCTAACCGCGTGACTGCTTGGGCTGAAGCTATTGCTTCTAATACTTCTAACGGCGAAGCTGCTGCATTCATGGATGAAGACAGCAAGGTCTACTATTTCGTTAAAGGTGCTCTCGATAACTTTGTGGTACAGGTTGGTTCTGCCACTTCTACGGAAATCAGACCCTGACTGTTAGTTCTCCGAAGAATCTCCACCTAAGGCTCTTCTGAAATTGATTCAGGTCTGACTTGATCTAAAATAATGGTCTCTTTAAGAAAAAGCCCGTTTTTGTCTCTGCAAAACCCCTATAAGCTTGTCCCGACTTAAGTGGGAATTTTTTGTGCGTTACTTCCATGAAGAGTATATTTTTTAATAATATTGCCTGCACATTTCTTGCTTTTCTGTTGATTAAGCTTCCTCCCGTGTTCTTAGTCCTGCACTGAGGTAAAATTATCTGTATTACATTAGTAATCACGCTTTTTATTGTCTTCAATATATGTATACGGGCGAATCATGCTTTGCACTATTATCTTATTTTTTATTCTTGCCATGCTTAGGCAACATGCTTGTTCTGGCAAATAAAAAATTATAAATTTAATTCACACTGAATTTGAGATTGCGACTGCGCAATTTTAAAGACTTTTGGGTATTTATCAATATCTTTAGGATCTGCACGATTAGTGCATATTGTATTTTGTGCGGGCTTTAATTTTATTTGTTTACTCTTATGCTTAAAATAGATATTGCTTTTAATTTTATATTGACTTCTATTTCTGGCTGATGCTTATGAATAATTGCTTAAAGTATCATGGCCAACGCAATACCATTATGGCCTTTGCTTATTGGCTATTCTTTATTGCTGGAAGCTATATATTATTCCTCTTGGTGAAGGCTTTTTTCTTCGCCGGATAAAGAGTATGTATTCATCTATGTACATCTCGTTTGATTTTTTATAGCTGATTTTGTTTAATCCCCTGGTTCTCTGTGTATACTAAAATTTCCAAAGTCGATCTAGTGCGTATGCTTATTATTTATTTTGCCTCGAAAGGCTCATTCTTATAATGTAGTCAATATTTTGCTATCTCTTCCTGATGTTGATATCCTTGGATAAATCATGATGATCTCTCTGGCTTTTATTACTCTCGTTTGAAGGCATAGATCTTTGACTGATTTGACCAGAATATCTAAGTCATGGCACATAATTTCGAGCCAAGATTCCATACTCTCTCTTACATGACTACAGCTCAAATATAGCTGATTGATCACTCTATATTTAGCTAGACTTTCCTGAAAGCGATGTAATTGCAGTACGAGAAGATTTGAATTGCTATAGAGTTAAAGAAAAATCTAACAAAAAAATGTGTATATATGAATTGATTCTTTAAGCATTTTAGCATCCCTTTTGCTTATGCTTCTATGGCCAGAGATATGATTTAGTCTTTAGTTTATGTGATCCTAGGAGTACTTTTGTATGGTAGCTTTTCAGCATTAGTTAGATGCCTCTTGTTGGCGATAAAGAGTTGCGTAGCGTCCTTTGGACTCCATTAGCTCTCCGTGATTTCCCTGTTCGACTAGACGCCCTTGATGCATTACGAGAATTAGATCGCTATTGCGGATAGTTGACAGACGGTGCGTGATAAAAAATACGGTTCTCGATTCAGCCCATTTTTGAAGATTGAGACATAATTGTCTCTCGGTGTCATAGTCAAGAGCACTAGTTGCTTCATCCATAACAAGCATTTGAGGATTACTAAGAATGGTGCGTGCAACTGCTAAGCGTTGACGTTGACCTCCCGATAAATTAGATCCTTTCTCAGCTAATGGCGTTGCGTATCCTTGACCAAGGGACATAATAAAATCGTGTGCACATGCAATTTTTGCAGCTTCGATAATCGATTCGGTACTAGCTTGTGGATCATTTAAGGCAATATTTTCGGCAACAGTCCCCTCAAACAAGAGCGAGTCTTGAGGAACAATGCCAACTTGTCGTCTGAGGCTACTTAGATCAACTTTGCCAATATCATAATCATCTATAAAAATTCGACCGCGATTCGGATCATAGAGTCTAGGTAAAAGTTTCATCATCGTGCTTTTGCCGCTACCACTTTGACCTACAATCCCAACAAAGGATCCGGCTTTTATATCGACATTTACATCATCTAGTTGATAAGGACCTGAAGAGCCAAAGCGGAAACGCACAGATTCAAATCGAACATTTCCTTCGATTGATGGAAGAGCAATCTGACCAATTTCTTCAGCATTATTAAGTTCTGGATTTTGATCAACGATATCCCTAAGGCGCTCCATCGATAGTTGAACACCTTGAAGCCCTTGATAAAGGCCTGCTAGTTGTAAAAGTGGACCAGTAACGTTTCCAGCAATTATTCGAAAAGCAATCAATTGTCCTAGGGTGAACTCGCCCTGCAGTACTAGCCACATCCCAACCCAAAGTACAAGAAGACCGCTTAATTGATTTAAGAAGTTTCCAATTTCACCAGCCGTAGCTCCCAGAGCGGTGCTTTTAAAGCCTTCACTTACAAATCGCCGATAGCGGTCTTGCCACTTCCACCGGGCAGTAAGTTCAAAATGCTGAGCTTTTACAGTTTGAATCCCTCCAATCACCTCAATTAAGTGACTTTGAGTACGTGCTGCTGCAACAGCTCGTTTTCGGATTAAAGACTTGTAAATTGGCGCTACACCGAAGACTAAAAGAACATATAAAGGGAACGTTGATAATGCCACTCCACTGAGGAGTGGAGAGTATGTAAACATAACACCAAGATAGATTACCGCAAAAATTAGATTCAGTACTGAAATCAATGCCGTTCCAGTTAAGAATCCTCGTATAGTATTCAGTTCTCCAAGTCTCTGACTTAGTTCTCCAACGGGTCTGCGTTCAAAATAACTAAGAGGCAATGCAAGTAAACGATCGATTACTGAAGTACCAAGTGTGAGGTCCATACGATCGGTCGTATCTACAAATATATAAGTTCGGAGTGCTTGTAATATGCCTTGGAAAAGAGCCATAACAACCATGGCTGTGCCTAGTACATTCAGACTGCTGAGATTTCCTTGGCTCAGCACTTTGTCGATAATCTGCTGTAGAAGTAGTGGAATAGCTAATCCGAACATCTGGGCTAATAATGATGATATAAAAACAAGAATTAGAGCTTTCTTATATTTCTTGAGGAGTGGTGTAAACCAGCTCCATCCAAAACGGCTAGTTGGGGTGTTGGTAGTTCTCCTGGGGAGGACAAACTGGATTTCATCATCAAACTTGTCTAGGCAATCTTTGACTTCTAACTTTTGGATGCCGTGATGCGGGTGAGAAATAATAAGTTGTCGCTTTATCATCCCAAAAAATACAACTGGGACTTCTTCTATGAATAAAATTGCAGGAGCTTCAATGCTATTGATATGTGCGGTGGATGTTTTTGCAAGTTGACTTGTCATTCCAAGCAACTCGCAGAGTCCACCTAAGAGCTCTAGCGTTATAGCCTTATCTCTACGAAGCTGACCCTCGAGTACCTTTAAGATTGCATCTCTTCGGAAAGGTACTTGTTGATATAGTGAAATAATCTCACACACCGCTAGTGCTTCGCGTTGTGCTCCCTTGCCGCGCACCACTGGATATCTCTCCTCATCGTGTAAGTAGTCGTCTTCAAGTATTCCTAACTGTTGAAGATCGAGCGGTGGTTCGTCCTGTTTTTCTCCTTCCTGGATCAATTCGCTTGGCTTTACAGCAGGAGTAGGAACGACTCCTGCTGGTAGCGCAACCATGCGATAAGGAAGTAGGAATCCAGGTCTCTTCGGAAGTTTGTTGGCAGATGCTTCAAGTGGAGTTCCAACTGGCACTCCAGGTACATCGGGTGTACTTAAGTGCCAGTTCCAACCATCTTGTAGTGTTTCAAGTTCTTGCAGCGATGCATCCGTCGCCAGGCTTATTGTCCGTGCCTGTTGAACTCGCTCTATTAACCCATCACGCCAGTTGGGTACCCTTTTTTGTTGCAGTTCAGTAGCTGCTACGGCAACGGCATAAGCTTCTTGCTGATTATTTAATTTGTAGAAATACTCTGCAAATGTTGGGACTTTCCTCATGAAATCCACAAAGGATGGACCCGGTAATGAAAGTGCTACGACATCTGTGCTTGCTTGAACATACTCAGTTGGTGAACCTCTTAAAAAGCTGACCCAGCCGATTAATTGACCAGGCCCGCGTTTATCAAGGGTGAATGGCCCTTCTTGGTCATCTCCGTATGCTATGAGCCGTACAGAACCCTGTAGAACTAGTAGAACTCCGGAATTGATTTCGTCCGGGCGAATCAATCTATCTCCAGGGCTATATTTAAGACGTTGACCTGACTGTAACCACTTGTGGAGTTCAGAGTATTTAAGACTTGAGAAGGGTGGTTGATTCGCCAGTTGTTTGACGAGTTTGTTTTTCCAATCGCTTGTTGTACTCTCTTTCAAGGTGTCGGCCCTGTGCTTAATGCTCAGGCCAGCGTAGTGTAGCCTCCACCTCATCCACAACTCTATCTATCCAGAGCCGCAATTGATCGCCTAGCAGGGCTTCTTCAGTCTCCTGATCCAATTGGCTGATCTGAAATTCGATCAGTTCTACAAGACAGAATCCCTTGCCAAGGCGCATCGGTTGACTTATCTGGCCACACTTAAGGCGCTCAAGCACGGGAGCGAGGCCGAAAGGCATTGAACCTAGCGGTCTAAGGGGAATCAACCCATCTTTATGCCGTTCCGGGCCTTCACCAAACTCACGTGCCACCTCCGCGAAGGGTGTTTCTCCTGCTTTTATGCGGTGATACAGCTCAGTTGCAAGCGGTTTACCACTAAGTCTTACAACTCTGCAACTTGCTCGGTCGAGCTGGCTTTTTGATTGTAGGTATAACGATTCGAGGCGATGTCCCCATTGCGTACGACTCCATTTAATACTTGCGGGCTTGACTCTCAGTTTTGCGCGAAGCGTCTCTTGGTCAAGCTTTTGGCTATCTGATGGAGCTTTGCTTCGCCATTGCTCTTCCAGATCATCCAGAGTCTTCTGTTCTTCTAGAGAGTCCCAGGCGACCTCCAGTGAGGCCTGCTCGCGTACCCAGTAGACGAGAGTAGCTCTCCACAGTCCAGCTTGTACCAGTAGTGGCCTCACCGATGCGGTCAGATGTATGAGCTTCTCACGGCGCTCTTCTGTAAGCCAGGTATGTGGATCTGGATCGGTAGGGGCGTACAAAGACAGGGTTGCATTTGGTTCCATATATAAAATGATGACACCTGATTCGCGTCTGGAGATGACCAGCCCAATTTCTAAACAGCAGTTAGCTTTGAATCGCTCGCTTCATCAGTCAGACCCTGCGTTTGGTAACCGCCAAAATGCTTCTGGATTTGCGAGAAGGCTCCCTCTGGCACTGCTTCGCATGCATGAGCATGGTGTTTGTTCATCCGTGCTCGATTACGGGACTGGAAAAGGACTCCTAGTAGATCGTTTGCGACGCGAGCTGCCTGGTTCCATTAAAGTTACGGGCTACGATCCAGCTGTTGAATGTTGGTCAGCTAGGCCAGAACAGCCTCATGATATTGTAACTTGTTTGGACGTGCTAGAGCATGTCGAGATCGATTCGATTGATGCTGCGATAAAAGATATTCAATCTATGACCAAATGTTTCTGTTACGTAGTCATTGATTTGCAGCCAGCTGTCAAGCGCTTAGCTGACGGTCGCAATGCTCACGTGCTCCTCGCACCGTCAGAGTGGTGGATATCAAGATTTAGTCAAATATTTTCATGCCTAACGTCTTTCCCTATCAAACACAAATGCGGGGCCAACCAAAAGGTTGTAATTGCCTGTACTCAGAATCCAGAATTATTACCCGTAATGTATAATTTTCTTAACAAAATAAATGTATATAATTTGACAATGAGAGGCGGAACTTTGAGTGGCTAAGAAACTCTTTACTGTTGTCTTATGCTGCGGATGCTGTCGGTTTGATCGACAAACATATCAGAAATAAGGCTTATTAATCTCTTGTCTCTGAGTTTTAAATTTGCCGTAATGGCCATGCCGCTTATAAGAGGCACTTTTATGCCTTTATTCTCTAAATATGGCTTATTTAATGTAAGTTTTACAGGATATCTATAAAAGTTGGCTTTTTCATCTGGCGGCAAAGCGTCCGCACCAATCTGGCTGACTGCTCCCTCTAGCTCGCCGTAACGCGTAAATGGAAAAGCGTCAATACGAACTCTTGCTATTTGGCCTGTTTTAACAAAGCCGATATCCTTATTTTGAACAAAAACTTTTCCTTTCAGTCCTTCTTGTGGAATAATTGTGACGATTGTGTCTCCACTAGCTATTACTCCTGAAACTGTTGCTTTTGGTTCAAAAATAATGCCCGAGGCTGGTGCTACAACATTTTTGTATAGTAACTGTAGTTCGGCCCGCTTGAGACTATTAGTGAGCTGTCCTATTGACTTTTCTGCCTCTAATTTTGTTCTATTCATCTCAAGCTTGACATTTGAGAGTTCATTCTCGAGTTCATATTGTTGATCAAGTTCTTTAAGGTATTGTACTTTCTGAAATCCACCATCTTTTACCAGCTCACCTAGTTTAGTTGTTATCTGAGTACTGGTTTCCACCTTTTTCTGTAGAACTGATTCACGACTTTGGAGTATCTGTAATTTATTCTTGAGTTGTGAACGCTCTAATTGGATTAATTTGCTAGTCGTAGCTTTATCTGTTGCCGCTTGTCGCGTGTCGAATCGAACGAGTGGCTGTCCTTTCTGAACGACACTTCCATCTTTGAAGAGAACTTCGGCTACCTTTCCACCGGTTGGGGTTTTAACCTCTACGCTGCCTCCAATGGATTCAAGTTGACCTGTTACTGTTACTACTTCGTCAATCCGGAACAGTAAGCCTGCTGCTACGCCTGAAACCGCAAGACTTATTACAATTGTCGCTAAGCTTTGAGCCCACACTGGAGTCTGCCTTAGTACCAGTGAACGATTTCTGGCCAGCCAACGTTCGGCTGATTGTGAGATGGTTTCCTTAACATTCATAGGAATTGTGCTTCCGCGTTCTTAGCCGGTGTGTTGAATGATGATCGTTTATCTTCTTCATGATACGTCCCGGAGGTACCGTTTGTTAGAAGTGAACTTATGACTCCCATTAATTTATCAAAATCTATAGGCCAGAATGTGCCACCTAAGGACTGCCTTAAGTCTAGGTTGCTTATCCTCACTGGCCTGGATGGCGGCTCCGGAGATTATACAAGAAAAGTAACATCTATTGAAGGTGTTGGCTCGGCGCGGTTGCATTTACGGCCAATGTTTCGTGCTGCGCAAGAGCTTGATCTTAATCCTCGTTTACTTTCATTGGATGTTGATCAGCCTCAGTCACTCAGCAAGCTTGGCAATCCTGATGTATGTGTAATTGGCAAGTTAAATCACTTTGATGATTCGAGGGTAGAAGGTTTTGCGATGGCTTCTCTTGCAGCTGTGGCTCGCTTGAAGGCTAGTAATGTTCGGATTGCATTAATGTATTGTGATCATCTTGCTCCACTGAATTGTGTTCGTGGTTCGCTCTATCGCGATTTATTGGCTCTTTGCGACCAGGTTATCGTGCCATGTAAGGCCATGGCAGATCGTGCCAATGATTTTCTAAAAAACCCAACCAAGCTCAACATAATTGAAGATCCTTGGCAGGTACGTATGCAGAACTATCAACTACCCAAGAAGGATTTACCTCTTAGGTTAGGTTGGTTTGGTAGTGCTAATAATGCCATTTTTTTGTGCGATAAACTTCGCAGTCTAATGCTTTCTATTGATGTAGCTTCGTCTATAGAATTAGTAGTCCTTTCTAGTGATGTTGCTTTACAAACTGTAGAAGAAGCATTTGAATCATCTTTGCCCACTGCAATTAGGCCTTGGAAACTTCAACTTGTACGATGGGATGACTTAAGTCAGCCTGATCAGCTTGAGAAGGTTCTGGGATCTGTGCACGTCGTTTGGTTACCCTCTGAGCCAAAAAGTCCAATCAAGGGTGGAGTGAGCCACAATCGACTTGTAGATGCTGTGCGCTCAGGTTCAATTGTTGTTGCCAGCGATATGCAAAGTTATCAGGAGTTAAGTCAGCTGGCCTTGCTTGGTCCTGATCATGGAGGATTGATTAACCAATTAGTTCCACAGTATGAACGGTTGGCCGACAAGTATGCTGCATTCAGATCTCATGTCTTAAGAAGATTTTCACCTGAAACTAATTTAAAGTCATGGAGACGATTGCTGATTGATATGACTTCGAATGCCAACTAAAAGAGCTCATATCTTTATTGTTTAGTCTAGTTATTGGGTTGGCTCATTGGTCATAATCCTCATGCTGCCATTGAACGAAATCTGGTAATCAAACATTGCTGTTTAAGTCCATTTCTTGCCTCGGATTAGGGTATTTCTTTTATTGCTTTAATCTTATCTTCCTGTCTTTGGATCTTTTTGCAATTAGTTTTTCATTTTTTGCGCTAGCTCTCTAATGGGCAGTAATCTTGGGTTTTATTGTAGTAGCTTATCTATCTGCATTTAATCTTCATATGGATGGCACTGTCCTTATGCTCTTTTCGTTGAGTGCGCATTTATTTTCTTCAGGTTAGGCTGTAATACTTTTATGCTGACCCTTCCTTGTTGTTGTATGTGTTGGTGTTTATTTTAGTGATTTTGGTGTCAATGCGTTGGAACTAATTCAGCTTTGTCCTGTCGAGTAGATTTATGTCTTGTCGCATATTGCTAACTTAAAGGGTGTTTGGAGGTATTTTGTTTTCAGCTTTAGCTGCTTTTATATAGTTGGTTTGCCCTAGTGCTACTGGTGGTTTTCCTGAAAGAGGATAAAGGATCCTTCTTATGAATAATTGGCAATATTTTTTACTTTTGTCCGTATTTTTTGTCTGAACCTTGTGCGCGACCTCTTCTAATACTATTGGACTACCAGTTTTTAGAAAGTCTGCTCTAGATCCATTGTCCAGAACCTTTGGATATGTTGACCACTAATAGCTGAACTTGCCCGTAGAATCTGTTGTGAATGACATAATGTTCTTGCTTGCGACCCCGAAATCATTGACTTCGGACCTGTGGCGATGGTCAATAACGAATCGGACTACAAATGATTGAGCAGCTATTACGTGAGTGGCCTCCGGGTTTTGGTGGCGTCGAACGGGTGGCCCATGAATTGGCAAACATCTGGGGTGGTGCGGTGTACAGCCTTGATGTGCAGTGTCAGAGAGGGGTAGGGCACGATCCATTCTTGGTCGGTTATCCCCGTAGGCACTTGCCATGCGTCAATCCTTTTGGTCGCTTGCACTTGCCGTTTCCTACGCGCGCCCTTTGGCATCTATTGCGATCGTCTAATCCCCTTCACGGCCATCTCCCCTCTCCAGGGGTGTTGTTGGTGTTGGTCTTGGCTCGTTTAATTCGTCCGCGTCGCAGGGTTAGCGTCCATTGGCACTGCTTTTTGGAATCAGACCGCAGTGCCAATGGTCTTTTATATGCAACGTATGAATGGTTAGCTTTGCGTTTGGTGCCTCTGTTCGCCACGGTTGTCACAACTTCGCCGCTCTTAGCACAGGAGCTCCAGCGCTGCGGCTGCTGCAAGCATCGAATCTTTGTTTTGCCATGTTGTCTTAACCAGCAGCAGGAGCGACTTGGCTTGGCCTTGCCTACCCCTGTTGCCCCTGTCGGAAGACCGCTGCAGGTACTTTTTATAGGTCGGCTCGACAGCTACAAGCGTCTTGACTGGTTGTTACAAGCATTGGCTCAGCTAACAAGCCCTTGGAGGCTCGTGGTCGTAGGGGATGGCCCCAAGCGTTCTTGCTTCGAACAGTTGGCCCAACGTCTATTCCCGAGAGCTTCACCCGTGCGTTTCCTTGGTCGTTTGTCTGAAGCTGCCAAACTTGAACAGCTTGCGGCGGCAGACCTGTTGGTGCTTCCCTCGGATTGCTGCAATGAAGCATTTGGTATTGCTCAGCTAGAGGCTATGGCAGCAGGTCGCGTTGCTCTTGCTTTTGATCAGCCTCGATCGGGTATGGGGTGGGTTGGGCGGCTTCCGGGTTTGCCTTGGTCTCAGTCCCCAGATGGCTTGACTGAGGTGCTTCAGCGTTTGTCAGACCAGCCGGTGTTGTGTCAACAGTTGTGCGTTCAGGCTCGTGAGCGGTATTGCAAGCTTTTTTCCCGTGGGGTTTGGCTTCAGCAGTTGCAACGGTTCAGTGATCTTGCGGAAGGGGGTATGTTCTGCAACTCAGTGGAGTGAAGGGCTCTTGGTGTCTGAGCAGCTACATCTCTCTCCTGTGCAGGACCGCCCTCCTGTGCTTGAACTCGAGAATGTCGGCCTCGAAATTCCCGTTCTTACAACTGAAACTCGCTCGCTTAAGTCGACACTGATTAGGTCGGCAACAGGGGGGCGCCTCAGTCGTAGCCGCGGCGGCGCTGTCGTCACAGCCTTGGAGGACATTTCCCTGAAAATCCACAAAGGGGGAAGGGTGGCCTTAATCGGCCATAACGGTGCTGGGAAGTCGTCGTTCCTGCGGCTTGTATCAGGTATCTACCAGCACACTTCCGGTTACTTCAAAGCTCACGTCCCGGTCTTTCCGATGATCCACAAGGGTTTCATCACGAGCCCAGAGCTAAGCGGCCTGCAGGCGATCAAAGCCCATTACCTGATGGTCAATGGCCATCTGCGCGGCTTCGAGGATTTCTGTGATGATGTAGTTGCTTTCTCTGGTTTGGGAGATTTCATTCACTTGCCAGTGAAGACCTACAGCCAGGGCATGTCAGCTCGTCTGTTGTTTGCTGTTCTTACAGGGGTTAGCCACGATTGCCTGGCTATGGACGAGGGGTTTGGAGCCGGCGATACCAGTTTTTACGAGAAGGCCGAGGAGCGCATGACCCGCTTCCTCAGTTCCGCCGGCACCTTGTTGTTGGCCTCTCATTCCGACGAATTGCTGCGCCGTTTCTGTCGCCGTGGCTTGGTGTTCGATAGCGGGCGACTCGTGTTTTCTGGGCCATTAGAGAACGCATTGGATTACTACCACCGCAATCACGCTCCTGGGTCTACTGGCAAGCTGGATTCATGACTCAGGTCAGTTCCCTTTACAGGTCCAACTCCTGCGCTTCCGTGCGTTCCACGGTTAAGGAAGCATGGAGAATGCGTCGGGCCTGGTGGTTTACTGCCACAGCTCGTACGCGCGCGCGTTTTGCGCGCACATTTTTTGGCAGCTTCTGGTTAGGACTGTCCAACTTGCTTTCTATTGCTGCCCTGGCCCTGGTCTACGGCACGGTGTTCAAAGTGCAGGATTTCAATACGTATGTGGTTTATCTCGGGGTTGGCTTAGTCGTTTGGAATGGAATCAGTTCAGCGATTGGCTCGGCACCGAATTTGTTTGAACATAACCATTCTCAAGTTCACAATACTAATTTGAATCCTATTTTTTACGTATTGGAGGAATGGGCTTTTCAGTTGCAAACTTTTCTACAGTCATTCGCTTTAGTTGTAATAGTCTTGTGCTGGTTTCAGCACAATTTGCTGCTCAATTTGCTGATCTATGGCTGTCTGCCTCTTTTGAATTTGTTCTTGTTCCTGTTTTGGGTGCCAATGATTGTCTGTCTGCTAGGGGCCCGCTATCGAGATTTCTATCAGCTAGTGCCGATTGTTTTGCAGCTAGTGTTTCTGCTTTCTCCAATTCTTTACCGCAAAGACAATCTTGGTGCGATGGCTTGGACGGCTAATCTCAACCCTTTGTATCAGATTCTCACTCCAGTGCGCCACTCCTTGATGGTGGGTGAGTTTCAGTGGTCCATCGGTTTGTTGCTGCTTGCCATCAATGGCGTTGGTATATGTATTGCCCTGCGTTGGTTGAATCGAGAACGTCCCAACATTCCCTTCCTAATTTGATTTTCAGGCCTTAAGAGGCATTTGTGCCGTGAGTGCTTTGACGTGACTCATCTCATCAATCTGCTCCCTTGGTTGCCAGGACACTCTGGCTTTGGCAGTTATGTTCAGCGAGTGGTGCCGGGTATAGATGGTCTTCGTCTGCAGCTAGCGGAGGATGGACAGGCTGCGTTGTTTACCCCTGAGCAATGGTCACAAGATCCACCGGCTTGGGCGTCTGTACGGATGATGCGGTTTCTGCAGCGTTACAGCCTCGTGCAGCACGGCCTTGATCTGTCGGCTCTGCTGGAACGTGATGGGATCAAGTTGAATCAAATTGAGGCGATCTATTCCCCCTTCTTTGATGCTCTTCTCTGCTGGCCTGAGGTACCTCAGCTGATTACTTGCCATGACCTAACACCCTTGGTGGCTTCCAATAGCCGTAAGGCATGGTTTCGCTATCGATTATGGCAGCCGCGTCACTGCCGAGTCGCCACTCGGCTGATCGCCATCAGCCGCTACGTGGCCGATCAGCTTGTGGAATTTGGTGTTAGTCCGGATCGAATTGAGGTTATTCCTAATGGAATCCACATCCCTCG
>MDSW01172794.1_pt1 | contig 12596 bp, 10 predicted proteins | sample 811171 | NCBI WGS metagenome assembly MDSW01 (sample SAMN05326641, study PRJNA326480) | marine metagenome | isolation source: seawater | place: Atlantic Ocean: North West | collected 2012
GTAAGGAGTTGTTCTGGTATCTGGGAGAACTAATCCAGACTTGTATGCTTGGTCTATAACTTTGTTTAAAAGGTAACTTGCTCTCGGAGCTCCGTCATTTTCAATTACTGAATTTAACGACTCTATCCATTCATTTGTCTCAACTGGATCAATATCATCTTTAGAAGCTGGCTCAGCAAAGACTTTTTTTACTTGTTTAACCGGATGTAAATTTCCATTTTGTTTAGGTTTTTCTTTTATTGGTTTTTTGTCTTCTTGTTTTTTTTTAGAACTTTGATTAATTTGACCATTTTCAATAGTTGCTAAAATACTTCCTTCAGAAACTTTATCTCCTATCTTAACTTTTAAATCTTTTATTTCACCAGAAGAAGGCGAGGGAATCTCAATACTAGATTTGTCACTTTCGATAGTAACAATCGGATCATTCTTATTTATTTGATCTCCAGGTTTTACAAGAACTTCAATTACTTCTACATCTTTAAAGTCTCCAATATCTGGAACTGAAATATTTTGAGCCATATTAATAATTTTATCTTTTGAGAATTTATTAAAAATTTATCCAATAATAAATGCAAAAATTGAAGCAATCAGTCACCATAATCATTTTTTGACATATTTATCTCCTTTTTTGGCCAATAAAAATTAGAAAATAAAGTTATGAAATGGATTATTAACATACTTTTTAAAAAAAAAGGCTTAAAGGTTAAAAACGATTATTTAGTTCAAAAACTCTTGCTAAAAAAATACATTGTGAGACAAAAAATTAATAATTAAATAATTTTTGCACAATTTTTATGAAGCATTGAATGAAGCTCTATAAGTTTATCGAAACTTTTATTGTAACCTCCACCTAGAACTCCACATAATGGAATATTTTTTTTTCGAAAGTTCTCAATTACAATTTGATCTCTTTTATTAATACCCTCATCAGAAATTTTAAGTTTTCCAAGTCTATCTTCAAAATGAATATCTACTCCAGCTACATAAAATACAAAATCAAAATTATCTTTATTTAATTTAATTAAATTTTTATTTAGTATGTTTAAATATTCTGTGTCCTCCATATTTTCAGCTAATTCAATGTCGATATCACTCTTTGATTTTTTTGCTGGATAATTTGACACACAATGCATACTAAAAGTAAAAACATCTTTATCATTTTTAAATATCTCAGAATTTCCATTGCCTTGATGAACATCTAAATCTAAAATGAGAATTTTTTTAGCATAGCTATTATTTTTTAAATAATTTGCAGCAACTGCTACATCATTGAATACGCAATACCCTGCACCGAAATCAAAATTAGCGTGATGACTGCCCCCGGCAGTGTTACAAGCTAATTTTGCCTCTAAAGCCAATTTACTCGCAAGAACAGTGCCACCTGTTGCAACGAATGATCTTCTAACCACACTATCATTAATTGGAAAACCAATTCTTTTTTGCGCTTTTATATCTAATGTTTTATTTCTTATATCATTAATATATTTTAATGAGTGAGAGCTTAGCATTGTTTTCGTCGAACATTCCTTTGGTATATGAAAATTTTTGACTATACCAAATTTTAACAAGTGTTCAGCAAGAGCACCAAATTTTTTAATTGGAAATTTATTATCTTCATTAATTTGAGCTACATAATCTGGATGATTAATAATAGGAACTTGCATCAAATATTAATTATATGCCAAGTAAATAGAAATTATCACAACCCAAAAAAAAGCATAGTAAAGAATGTAACCTTTAACAGTGAAAGGCATTTTTTTTAGTTTACGTTTACCTTTACCTTTATATGGTTTAGAAATTTCCATTATCTTTCAACACACATAGCTATACCCATTCCACCACCAATGCATAGAGACGCCAAACCTTTTTTTACATCTCTTCTTATCATTTCATGTATAAGAGTGACAAGTATTCTTGTTCCTGACGCACCTATAGGGTGACCTAAAGCTATCGCTCCTCCATTAACATTTACTTTCTCATTCGGAACAGAAAGAGTTTTCACTACTGCAATACTTTGAGCAGCAAATGCCTCATTAAATTCAAATAAGTCCACATCATTAATCGACCAACCAGCTAGGTCTAAAGCTTTTTTTGAGGCCGGTATTGGTCCAGTACCCATTAATGATGGATCAACTCCACAGCTGGCCCAAGATTTTATTTTTACAAGTATTGGTAAACTTCTTTTATCCGCTTCCAAAGAAGTCATTAGCGTAACTGCAGCAGCTCCATCATTAATTCCTGATGCGTTTCCAGCAGTGACTGTTCCATCTTTTTTAAAAACTGGTTTTAATCTTTCTAAAGCATCGAGATTTATTCCTTCTCTAGGATGTTCATCTTTATTAAAATTTATTTCTGAATTTTTCGATTTTATTTTTAAATTTATTATTTCATTATCAAATTTATTTTCTTTTTGAGCTTTAAAAGCTTTTTCTTGTGAATTTAGTGCAAATTTATCTTGGTCATCTCTAGTTACTTGAAATTTAGTTGCAACGTTTTCAGCGGTAACGCCCATGTGATAACCGTGAAAAGCATCCCAAAGACCGTCTTTAATCATTGTATCTATTATTTCAGTGTCTCCAAGTTTTTTACCATTTCTCAGATGAATAGCGTGAGGAGCAAGAGACATATTTTCTTGACCTCCAGATATAACAATATTTGAATCGCCGGACTTAATACTCTGAAATCCAGATGCTACTGATCTAATACCGGAGCCACAAACTTGATTTACTATGTAAGCTGGTTTTTCTTTTGGAATACCAGAATTAACTGCAGCTTGTCTTGCAGGATTTTGTCCTGTACCTCCGGTAAGAACTTGTCCCATGATTACTTCGTCAACATCTTCGTTTTTAATTTTAGTTTTTTTAATAGATTCTTTGATCACAGCTGATCCAAGCATTTGTGCAGGGACATCTTTAAGAGACTTGCCAAGCGAACCTACTGCTGTTCTTAAAGCTGATGTGACTACAATTTCTTTTTTATTCATAATCTCAATATGTACTCTTAATTTTAATTTAAATCCAGCTTTCTAGATAAAGCAATTGTAATTGCTAATACAAAAAACAAAAATGTTGCATTACTAGTTGTAAAAAAACTACCTGTGCTTTTTAAAGGAAATATTTCTATAAAAAAAAGAAACATAAAAGGGGTCAAAATATTATTTGATTGATTTGATGAAAACATTAAATATTTTTTACTAAACGAAATATATAAAACCATTGAAAAAATCACCAACAAAATAAAAAATCCTACCAATCCCAAATCAGAAAGAATTTCTAAATAATAATTGTGAGGATGGGTATTACATGTAGTCCTTTCACCAACTTTAATATTTTGTCTTTCCCAACAATTAATTCTAAAAGATTTCACTCCACCACCTATATATTTATTCATTAACCAGGTTCCGTAAAATGTTTTAAATTCATGAAAATACGAATTCATTCCCGACTTATTAATTTCACTTGTAGTAAGAATTTTTGAAATTGATTTAACTTGAGTAAAGAAATTTGAAAAATTAGACTTTATCAAATCATTTGAATTTGCAAGTGCTGTACAAATTATAATTATAGTAGCAATTTTAAAAATAAGATATTTTCTAATATTTTTTTCGAATATGAAAATTAAAATGGTCATGAAAACAAAAAGTATCAAAGGCATTCTATTTCCAGATAAAACTAAAGCTGTAAGATAAATCAAAAATAAAATTATATAAATTATAGATAAATATATTTTGTTATTAATTTTAAAAATAAAAGGAAATAAAAAAAAAGAGAATAAAGCAAATCTTTGCAAATAACCTCCAGCAATAAATTCATTTCCAAATGGCCCAGAAAATTTTCTAGCTGATGTTGGTTCAAAACCAAATATATCTTTTCCAAAAATAAATTGGTAAAATATATCTAGACTTACAAAAAGTGTGAACAGTGAACATGATATAAAAAAAAATTTAAAGTTTATAAGTTTATTTTCAACTAAGAATCTTAAAACAAAATATAAAATTAAATACCTTATGTACGAGATAGATTTAATTAGAACTGAAAAACCAAAATTCTCTACGAGAGAATAATGTTCTCCCTTAACAAAATACAAATCAATAAAGTTAGTAATTCCTGAAAAAAAAATAAATAAGAAGAAAAATAAAATTACTTTATCTAGAATATAAAGTTTTATTTGAAATATTTTTTTGCCATAAAAGAATAATCCAGTTAAAATAATTAACAAAATATTGAGGTTTAAAATTAAATTACCCGCTATATATGATCCTGGGATGAGGATGAACAAGAAATTTAATAAATTTGAGCTAATATTGTTTTTTGATAAAAATGATAACATTAATAAATTACTTAAATATAGTTTAAATTAAATTCAACATAAACAATTTAATTTAACTTGTTTATTATAGTAGTTTTGATAATCAATTTATATGCGCCTGTAGCTCAACTGGATAGAGCGCTTGGCTACGGACCAGGAGGTTCTGGGTTCAAATCCTAGCAGGCGCAAATTGAAAAAATATGCTTAATTTAAAATCTATAAGTATTACTTTTCCTCTATTTAAAGACAAAAGAACAGTAAAAAGAATGATAGATAAAAGTATTAAAGTTCTCAAAGATACTAGAAAAAAATATGAAGTAGTAATAGTAGATGATGGCTGTCCTGAAAAATCTGGAGAAATTGCAAAAAAATATTCAAAAAAATTTAAAAACGTGAAAGTAATATTTCACAAAAAAAATCAAGGTTACGGAGCAGCAGTAAAAACCGGTTTAAAAAAATGTAAATATGAATGGATTTTTCAAACCGATGGAGATGCTGAATATGATGTAAATGATTTAAAAAAATTATTGAAAGCTTCGAAGAATTCAGACTTAGTAATTACTTACAGATTTAAAAAAAAATATAAAACAAGCAGAATAATTATTTCTTGGGTGTATAATATTATACTTAGATTTTTATTTAAGACAAATTTTAAGGACATCTCAACAGGATCAAGACTTATAAAGAAGTCTTTGGTAAATAAAATTAAATTAACATCCAATAGCCCGTTTGTGGGAGCAGAATTAGCTGTAAAAACTAAATATCGAGGCTATAAGGTAAATGAAATAGGCATTCACACTTACCCAAGAACCTTCGGGACTGGTTCTTCTGTGAGTTTAAAAAATATAGCGCTTACTATTAAGGACATGATAAAACTATATTTTAAAGTTAAAATTTTAGATGAAAAATAATTTGGAACAAGAAAATCTTTACTCTTTCGATAAGAACTATTCATCAAATATTTTCTTTAAACAACCTGACAAATACAGAGAATTAGAAAAATTTTCCAATTTATCAAAAAATATAATTACTACTGGATCGAATTATTCATATAGTCCAGCAGGATTTGGAGAGGGAAGTCTTTCACTGTTTTTAAATAAATTTAATAGAATTCTTAATTTTAATCCTGCAAAGAAAGAAATAACAGTAGAGTCGGGAATTTTATTATCTGATTTTTTAAATTTTTTACTAAAGTACGATTTATGGATACCTCAAATACCAGGTTATCCTTTTATAACTTTAGGCGGTGCAGTAGCAGCCAACTCACATGGAAAATCATGTGGAGTTCATGGTACAATTAGAAAATCTATAAAAAGCATCTTATTATTTCATAAAAAAAATGGATGGCTTGAACTATCAGAAGAAAAAAATAAAGAAATTTTTGAATTAACAATTGGAGGATTAGGTTTGACAGGAACAATAGTCAATATAACTCTAAACCTATCAGAATTAAAACAAAAAAGATTTAGCACAAAAAGAGAAAAAGTAAGTTCAATTGAAAACTGCATATCCTCAATAAATGGAAAAAATAAAGATACTTTTATTTATTCTTGGAATAGAGCTGACGATGAAAAAAATTTTGGCAAAGGATTTGTATTTAAAAATATTATAGATAAAGATGGCCCGTCTTCCTTTAAAGAAATTTCTAGAAATAAAAAAAAAAATTTCTTATTACCTTTTTCCTTATGGAACAGATTTTCAATAAAACTAGCAAATATTTTTTTTATTAATATGAATAATTTCGCAGGAAGAGAGTCAAAAGAAGATTTTGAAAAAGTCATTTTTCCATTCGTCGGAAATGAGACATACTTCAATTTTTTTGGAAGACAAGGGTTTATTGAAAGTCAACTACTGATTTCCAAAAAGAGATTAGGCGAATTTTTTGAAGAATTTAAAAGTTTATATAAATTACATAGACCAATCATAACTCTTTTTTCACTTAAAAATATGAGCGGAACTCAAAAATATTTAAGGTTTGAAGATGATAAAATATGCGTTACTTTTGATTTTATAAATAATAAGATAAATAGAAAATTTCTTATAGAATTAGATAAACTTTGTATAAAATACGAAATTCTACCCTCAGTTATAAAAGACTCTAGATTGAATAAAGAAACCTTTTATAAATGTTATAAAGAAGCACAAATTTTTAAAAATAAATTAATTAATTTTGACAAAGAAAGAGTTTATAAATCTGAGCTATCAAGAAGATTAGACATATGAGTTATTTAGTTGTTGGAGCATCGTCTGGTTTAGGTAGAGAAATTGCATATACATTTGCTAAGGAAAAAAATGATTTAATTTTAGTTTCCCGGGATCAGAAAGATTTGTCAGCGATAGAATCTGATTTAAAAATTAGATTTAAAGTAAAAGTAAAAAGTTTGAATTTAGATTTTTCTTCAACTAATGAAATTGACTCTAAAATGTTTTCTAAAGATGAAATTTATAAAGATTTAAAAGGAGTTTTATTTCCAGTTGGCTATATGTTCGATACTGACAACGTAAATTTAAAATCAAAGGACTCTCAAGATATATTATACGCAAATTATCTATCTATATCTCATACAATACTCCAATTAAAAAAATATCTTTCGTCCAATAATAGTTTTTCAATTGTAGGATTCGGGTCTGTTTCTGGTATTCTTGGTAGAAAACTGAATAGTAATTATTCAGCAGCTAAAAGAAGTTTGGAGTCATATTTTGAAAGCTTAGCTTTTGAAAATCTTAACACAAAGACAAACATTCAATTTTACGTTTTGGGATATCTTGATACCAATCTATCTTTTGGTAAAAACTTAAAGTTGCCAAAGGGTTCAACTCGACGTTTATCTGAAATAGTATATGGGAATATAAATAAAAAATTTAAAAAAAAATACTTTCCATTCTTTTGGTCAATAATAGTTTTGATTTTAAAACTTGTACCTTTTTTCATTTTATTGAAATTAAATAAATTTTTTAAATAATGCTAAAACAATTGGATAATAAATTTTTCGTTCTTATCGTTGTTGCCGCATTACTTCGAATAATAGCGATCATTATTTATGGAGATACCGAAATAGATCAAGAGTGGGGCATCATGCTTCAAAATCTTGAAGAAAAAAATATACTTAGTGTAAGGCAAGTTGACGGTCAGCCGGTACCGAATGCTTTTATGCCACCTTTATATCCATTATTTTTATACTCAATTAAAATATTCTTTCAAAACTCATTATATTTTTTAACTTTTATTAAAAGTATACAATTACTATTTTCCTTAATTTCAATATATCTTTTTTATAGAATTTTATTAGAATTTTATTCGAAGAATATTAGTTTGATCGGTGCCTTTTTATTTTCTTTTTTTCCTTTGAATGTTTATGCAGTTTCCCAAATTTCATCAATTACATTACAGCTATTTCTATTAAATATATTTTTATATAGTTTTGTAAAAATTTTTAAAAATAAAAATGATATCAAGAATTTATTAATATTTTCAATTTCGTCTGGATTATTAATACTTCTTAGGGGTGAATTTTTTATTTTTGTGATTTTGTCATTAGTTTATCTTTTTCTTCAACAACAAAATGTAAAAAATATTTTATTAATTTTATTAATTACTTTAATCGTAATCTCGCCTTATGTTTTACGGAACTATAATACTTTTGGAGTAATAACAATTACAAAATCAGCTGGCTATAATTTATTAAAGGGAAATAACCCTCAATCCAAAGTAGAAGGTATAGGAATGTTTAGAATTCCGGGAGAAATTGTTCCAGAAGTTAAAGAAAAATTGACAAAACTTGAGTCTTTAGGACCTATAAAAAAACATGATATTATCAAAGACGAAATCCTAATGGATCAAGCAGTTCAATTTATCAAAAATGATCCTTATAGATATTCTTTATTATATTTTAAAAAAGCAGCATCCTTTGTTTTCATAGATATTGACTCAACTTATCCGAATTATTATTCGTATTTAAATATTATACCTAAAATTTTAATTTCGATAACAACTATTGTAGGAATTTTTATGTTGATAAGATTTAAAATAAATCTTTATAATTATTTTATATTATACTATTTGGCAAATATTGGATTATTTTCATTTTTCTTTATCTTACCTAGATACAATCTTTCTTTATTAAGTGTCCAAATTATAATAAGCTTATACTTATTAAAAAAGTTAAAGCCAAACCTTTAGAAAAAATCATGAGAAACTTAATAAATCTATCTTTAAAAAAGGCAGTAGTAATATTTTTTATTTTAATATTTATAATTTTGTTAGCTTTAACTTTTTTATTATAAATAAGCAAAAGTAAGAATTATTATTCCTAACAAAATTCTATAAGCTATAAAAATATTTAAGTTGAAACTTTTAACAAAATTAAGAAAATATTTTATTGTAAGGTAAGAGAATATAAACGAAAATATAATAGAAAAAATATTTAATATTGAAAAATTTACATTTCCAGAACTTATAATTTTAAAAAGTCCATAAATTGAAACTGCTGCCAGCGTAGGAATAGATAGAAAAAAAGAAATTTTTACTGCATCAAATCTATCAAAATTTAAAAATCTTGCTGCAGTAATTGTAATTCCCGATCTGCTCACACCTGGAACTAAAGATAAAACTTGAAGTAAACCTATAAATAATGCTGACTTTAGAGAAAAATTTCTATCTATTTTTTTTGTAGTTTTAAATTTGTCACTTATATATAAAATTATACCAAAAAATATTGTTGACCATCCAATTAATTCTACATTTCTTAAAGAGTTTATAAAACCGCTTTTTATTAAAAGAAATCCAACTATCATTACTGGAAGAGAGGAAATGATGATTCTAAAAAATAAAACTTTATTTTTAACAAAGTTAAAAAGTTCTTCTTTAAAAAATATAATTACAGCTAAAAAAGATCCTATATGTAAGCTTATATCAATAGACAAATTTTGGTTTTTAAAATTTAGAAATTCAGATATTAATATTAGATGTGAAGACGAGCTTATAGGGAGAAATTCTGTAATCCCTTGTATCACTGAAAGAAAGAAAATTTCAATCATAGTTCCTATTAGATATTAAGCTTGTTGATTATGTGGCTATATAATGCATATCAGTTATGCACAAAATAGCTTTAAAATATAGGGATTTTTGATAAATTAGGTAATTATTATTGACCTAAAAATACTGTAAATTTTATAATATTCTATTATTTTCGTGGAAATTATGAGCAAAAAACTTTTACAATTTGTTGACCTTAATAAAGAAACACCGGTTAAAAGGGAAACCAAAGAGAGACGTAAAGATTTCAAGGAAATCTATAATGAATATATCGGTCCAAAAGCCAAAGAGCAATCTAGCAGATGCTCACAGTGTGGAGTTCCATTCTGCCAAATTCATTGTCCACTAAGTAACAATATACCTGATTGGTTAAAACTGACCGCTGAAGGAAGATTACAAGAGGCTTATGAAGTTTCTCAAAGTACAAATAATATGCCAGAAGTGTGTGGAAGAATTTGTCCACAAGATAGATTATGTGAAGGTAATTGCGTAATAGAGCAGTCAGGTCATGGAACTGTAACTATTGGTTCTATCGAAAAATTTATAACTGATACTGCATGGGAAAAGGGCTGGGTCAAACCTTTAAAAGTAAAAAAGGAATTAAAACAATCGGTTGGAATTATTGGAGCTGGACCAGCTGGAATGGCATGTGCAGAAGAATTACGAAAGTCGGGTTATCAAGTAACAATTTACGACAGGTATGATAGACCAGGTGGATTACTAATATATGGAATACCAAATTTTAAGCTAGAGAAACATGTCGTTGAAAGACGAACAAATCTTTTAAAAGAGAGCGGAATAAAATTTGTACAAAAATTTGAGGTTGGCAAAGATAAGACACTAGATGAACTAAGAAAAGATCACGACGCAATTTTAATTGCTACGGGAGTTTATAAAGCAAGAGAAATAGAGATTCCAGGTCATGACTTAAAAAATATATTTCCAGCAATGGAGTTTTTAACTGCCTCCAACAAAAAAGGTTTAGGAGATAGAGTTGAAATGTTTGATAACGGTACATTAAATGCGGAAGGGAAAAATGTTGTTGTTATAGGAGGAGGAGATACCGCAATGGATTGCGTTAGAACTGCTGTTAGACAAAAAGCAAAATCTATAAAGTGTTTATATAGAAGAGATAGAGAAAATATGCCAGGTTCTGCCAGGGAAGTTGGAAATGCAATTGAGGAAGGTGTTGAATTTATTTGGTTAACTAGTCCTAGAAAGTTTTTAGGAGATGACAAGGTTAATGAGGTTGAGGTAAATAAGATGATTTTAGGTGAACCAGACTCTTCTGGAAGAAAAAGACCAGTCATACAAAAAGGTTCTGAATTCAAAATAAAAGCAGATATTGTTATTAAATCTTTAGGTTTTGACCCTGAAAATTTACCAAAATTATTTGGCTCTCAAGAATTGGCTGTGTCCAAATGGGGTACAATAAAAATTAATTTGCAAACCATGCAATCAAATTTAGAGGGAGTTTTTGCTGCTGGTGATATTGTAAGAGGAGCATCCCTAGTTGTTTGGGCTATACGAGATGGCAGAGATGCGGCAACTCAAATTGAAAAATATTTACAAACAAAAGCCAACAAATCTATAGAAGCAGCATAAAAACTTTATGAATAGATATCAAAAAAATAAAAAAATTTTATCTGAAAACTTCTCTTATGATAAGGGAATGGAACACGATGCATGTGGCGTTGGAATGATCGCAACAACTGATGGAAAAAAAACCCGAAAAATTGTTGAATATGGCATAGAGGCATTGAAAGCGATTTGGCATAGAGGGGCTGTAGATGCAGATGGAAAGTCTGGTGATGGTGCTGGAATACAAATTGAAATAGCTCCAGATTTTTTTAAGGAAAAAATATTGGCAACGGGACACACACCTGATGATTCAAAAAGAATTTGTGTTGGTATGATTTTTTTACCTAGGACAGATTATGTTGCCCAAGAAAAATGCAGAGAAATAATTGAGTCTGTTTTACTTGAAGAGAATTTTTATATATACGGGTGGAGACAAGTACCCATTAATTCAAGTGTTTTAGGTAAAACAGCTGAACAAAGTCGACCTGAAATAGCTCAAGTCATATTTAAAAAGAACGAAAATTTAAGCACTAATGATTTAGAGAGAAACTTATTTGAGACTAGAAAAAAAATTGAGAAATTAGCTAGAGCTGACCAATTAAAAAGTCTTTATATTTGTTCTTTTAGCTCAAGATCGATTGTTTACAAAGGAATGTTTTTAGCAGAAATGTTAGCAGAATTTTACCCTGACTTGAATAACAAAAAATTAACTTCCAGATTTGCAATTTTTCATCAAAGATACTCTACAAATACTTTTCCTAGCTGGGATTTAGCTCAACCTTTTAGAACTCTAGCCCATAACGGTGAAATCAATACTTTAAAAGGAAACATAAATTGGATGAAAATTCACGAGCAGGACATGTCAAGCTCACTATTCAAAAATGTTAAAGATTTGAAACCTATTATTAGAAGTTCATCCGACTCTGGAGCACTTGACAATGTATTTGAATTACTTACCCATTCCGGAAAATTAGCTCCATTAATCAAGTTAATGATGATACCTGACTCTTGGTCTAAAAGAAGTAAAAGTGTACCCAAAAATCATCAGGACTTGTTTAATTTTTTAAATAGTACTATTGAACCTTGGGACGGACCTGCTGCAATTTGCGCAACTGATGCTAAATGGGTTTTAGCTTCCACTGATAGAAATGGTTTGCGACCTCTAAGATATACAATTACGTCTGATAATTTGTTTTTTGCTGGTTCAGAGGCTGGAATGATAAAAATTCCGGAGGAAAAAATTATTGAAAAAGGAAAACTAGGACCCGGACAAATAATAGCTATTGATTTAAAAAAAGGTGAACTTTTTAAAGATAAAAAGATTAAAGATTTTTTAGCTAGAGATTACAAAAAATATAATAAACAAATAGTTGATCTTGAGAAAAAAATTTATTCTAAAAATGAGGAAGCAAAATTTAATGGTCAAGAATTAAAAAAAAGACAATATCTTTCAGGATTAAGTATTGAAGATTTAGAATTAATTTTACATCCTATGGCAGAAGAAGGTAAGGAAGCATCTGGGTCAATGGGAGACGATACTCCAGTAGCTGTACTATCCAGTCACTTTAGGCCTGTTTCTCACTATTTTAGACAAAATTTTAGTCAAGTAACCAATCCTCCAATAGACTCTTTAAGAGAAAATAAAGTAATGAGTTTAAAAACAAGATTTGGA
>MDSW01063088.1_pt1 | contig 12591 bp, 10 predicted proteins | sample 811171 | NCBI WGS metagenome assembly MDSW01 (sample SAMN05326641, study PRJNA326480) | marine metagenome | isolation source: seawater | place: Atlantic Ocean: North West | collected 2012
TGCCTGTATGAATGTATGGTTTAAAGACTACAAAATCGAAAATTTTCGTTCATCCATAAATATAGACAAACATCTAGAAATAGAATTTGTTGAGCTTGGAGATAATTATTTAAAAGCAAAAATGCCTGTAAACGAAAAAACTCGTCAGCCTTTAGGTCTTCTCCATGGTGGAGCTTCATGCGTTATAGCAGAAAGTACTGCTAGTTGTGCGGCATATCTAACTGTGGATCCAAGCAAAAAAACAGTTGTAGGGTTAAGCCTGACAGCAAACCATATAAAAAGCATTACTGAAGGTTTTGTATATGCAATTGCTTCGCCAAACCATATAGGAAAAAGCACATCTGTGTGGAATGTAAAAATAGAAGATGAAAAAGGGAATCTGATTTCTAAAATTGTATTTACTGCTATGCATAAGGACATAAAAAAATGAAATTTTTAAAAGTTTTTTTAATTGTTTTGTTGTCAAACTTATTGCTTGCTGAATATCCAAAAAGAATTTTATTTGTTGGTAATAGCTATCTCTATTACAACGATAGCGTACACAATCACGTTGAAAGAATGCTAATTGAGCATTATGAAGATCAAGACATTATCACTAAATCAGCGACAATCGGAGGCTCTAGATTGCATAATCATAATATTGGCCATTTACTTGATTACAATAATTTACAACTAGATCGACAGATAGATTTATTAATAATGCAGGGTGGCAGTAAAGAGGTTACTACTTTGGAATTAAGGTCTAAATTTTCAAAGACTGCTATAGATTACAGCAGAAAAGCTCAAAAATTAGGCATAAAAACAGCTTTATATATGACGCATGCATATCTTGATAATGATCCTAGATACGAACCAAACTTAATCAAAAAAATTAAACTAGCCTATTATGATGCTGGCAAAAAAAGCAAATCTGCAGTTATTCCTGTAGGAATAGCTTATGAAATGGCTTATAAAGAGAGGCCTAACATAAAGCTACATCATCCAGATGGAACTCACCCGGGATTGCTTGGAACTTACTTAGGGTCTTGTGTTGTGTTTGCTGTTATTACTGGCTCTTCTCCTGAAGGTCTAGAATATAATTACTTAAATCAAATTTCTAAAGAAGATTTAGATTTTCTACAAAAGATTGCTTGGAAAGCATACTTAGAGCACAAAAAACAATACAATTAGTCTAAATGACTGAATTAATCCTTTCGGTAAAGAAACAAGTTGATACTCAAATAAAAGAAATTGGCAGTTTGGGGCTAGCTATCGTCTATACAATAGGTCACATCATTATTGCCTGGGCCTGTGCAACTTTAATTTTTGATGCATCTTTTTCTTTGGCTGCTGCAGATGCCATTATTGAGCCAATAATCAATGGTTTTTGGTTCTATTTTCTTCATAGAATCGCAAAAAATGCCTTAAACATCTTAACTTTGACGTCTATTTATACGCTGGGGCATTTTTGTATTGCGACTTTGTGGGCATCTTTTATTTTTGGTGTTTCTTTTGGTGAAGCTACTGTAGATGCCATTATTGAACCAATACTTAATGGTTTTTGGTTCTATTTTTTACATTCAATGTGGAAAAAGCAGAATAGCTAAACTTTTTTCTTCCAAATATATACCCATTGAGTCAAAACTGTAATTCCACAAATTAAGGTAAAAATAAGGTAATAACGAATATTGATAGGATCATCAACCGAAAGGCCCATAGGATTGTCTAAAGGCAATCTTTTATTTACTTCTGCAATTCCCGGTATCAGGTGGAACAAGACACTTCCTGTATATGACATTGTTTGAAGGTATTTTGAAATGCCAAGAATATTGTATTTTTCTGAAGCCAGACCTAGAAAAATTGCAATTAAAGTAAAAACTGCTAAAAGATGAGCAAGATTAAAGCCACCATTTTTATATAGCATCAGTGCAGTAGCAGCAGTTATGACCGTTGCAATTAAATAAAATTTACCCAATGAATTTTTCACAGTAATAAAACCCTGTGTTGCGATTATAAAAATTGCTATCAAAATAGCTAAGGTGCCTAAAATAGTGTGTATCCAGCCAATAAATGATATTTCCATAATTCCTTTTTTTAAATGGTGGAGCCAAGGGGGATCGAACCCCTGACCTCAACACTGCCAGCGTTGCGCTCTCCCAGCTGAGCTATGGCCCCAAAAACCCTTTATTTTAAATTAATTCAATGTGTTTTAAAACTTGAAAAATTAAATGTTTTTTAGTTAAATAAACTATTAATGAGGGGGGTCTCAATATGACCAAGATTAAATATTTAATTTTATTAATGTGTGCTGTCGTATTTTCTGTGAATGCACAGGAAGCTGACGATGGTAATGATGTAGAAGAAGTAGTTGTTACTGGTACGCAAATTAAGGGTGCCAGAATTAATGAAGCTTTGCCGGTTACGGTTATAACTAAAGATGATATCGATGATAGAGGTGTCAACTCCGGTGATGAGCTTTTAGCAACTATAACAGAACAAGGCGTTAACCAATTTAATGATGTCGGTTCAAACGGCGGAGGTGTTAATGCTTCAAGAGGAGATGTAGGTGCTTTTGATATCAGATCTTTAGGTACAGGTAATACACTTGTCCTATTGAATGGTAGAAGAATGATTTCTACACCTTCTTATCAAACAGAAGAAGTAGGTGGAAGTTATGTTCCAGTTGCTACAGTTAATTCAAACAATATTCCAGTATCTCTTGTAGATAGAGTTGAAATCTTAAGAGATGGTGCAGGAGCTGTTTATGGTTCCGATGCTGTTGCTGGTGTTGTAAACAATGTTCTTGAAACAGATTTTGTCGGTTTCGAGATGAGAGGAAGATTCCAGAATTGGCAACACTTTAATCGTGATGACCACAAATTCTCAATGAAATGGGGTCAAGACTTTAATGGTGGAAAAACTAATGTTTCAATGTACTTTAGTTTTTATGACAGAGATAGAGTTGCTGCTGCTGAAGATGAAATCATGGGTAGATGTGATTATGATGATCTAGTTCCAGATCAGTTTAATAGTGCATTCTACAGATGTTCATCTAACTCAGCATGGGCACAATTTGATATGAGTGGTAGTGCTGCTTATACAGATGGTTCAGGTGAATTCCTAATTTATCCGGCTGGAGATCCTGCTTGTATTTTAAATTTAGGTAATGGAGTTTGTGCTGCAAGTGATTCTGCAGGCAATCTTATTCACAACTGGAACGGACAAAGAGATGTTCTTGGTGATGTTCAGAGACACAATACTTTCCTTTTCATTAATCATGACTTAGGTGATGGACGTGAAGCATTTGCAGAATTTGGTCAGTACAGAAGTGAATATAATGGTAACAGACACTCCTCTGCTCCATTCTCTTCCGTAAAGCATGTTGTGCCTGCAACAAACCCTTACAACTTTACTGGTAAAGCACTTTTAATTGACAACTATAGATTTGTTGACGCTGGTCCAAGAATCGTTGATAACGACAAAGAGACCAACAGAATGTTAATGGGTCTTAGAGGTGTTACTGAAACAGGATGGGACTGGGAATCAGCAGTTTCATATTCAACTGCAGAAGCAGAAGATGTTACTCATAATAGGGTATCAAATACTCTTATAGATCAACTATTGCAAGCCACTGGACCAAATGCATATAACCCCTTCAATGGTGGTGGTGTTTACGTTAGTCCAAGAGTATCACACAACCCTGTTGACTTGACTCCAGGTGGTATAGAGCCAGCTGTTGTTGATGTATTTAGAAACAATGAAAGAACTATGACAACTTTCGACTTAAGATTTTCAAATCCTAACTTCTTTGAAACTAAAGCAGGCTGGATAGGTGTGGCTGTTGGTTATGAGTATAGAAGTGATTCCTTCAAGGACGATAGAGACCCAAGACTTGACGGAACAATAGTCTTTACTGAAAGAAAAACTAGCGGTAGCCTTTCTACAAGTGCTGGAGATACATACCCTTACGTATCAGACGTTGTTAATAGTAGTCCAACACCTGATAACGATGGTAATAGAACAGTTAATTCTTATTATTTAGAATTAGATGTGCCAGTAGTGAGTCCTGAGCAAAAAGTTCCTTTTGTTCAGCAATTTGATTTACAGCTTGCTTACAGAGCTGAAGCATATTCAGACTTTGAAGGTACAGAAGTTCCAAGATTGGCGTTTGGTTGGAGAGTAGCTGATTGGTTAAAATTCAGAGGTTCAACGCAAGATACTTTTAGAGCCCCTAACTTAATTACAATTAATGAGAGTCTAGTTGTTAGAAATAATACTAGAAATGACGCTGCTACTAAGTATGCGATTGCTCTTGGTGCTGACACTGATGACTCTGATGGTAGATATGCTGTACAGAGAGCTGCTACAGGTAGTAGAGATCTTAAAGCTGAAGAATCAGAAAATACTACAATGGGTATGGTTTTAGAATTCAATAACCTAACATTGACTTATGATATGTGGTCTATTGAATCAACTAATACAATTGGATTGTTTGGTGAAGAAAACCATATGCTATATGACCTTCTGTTAAGATTGCAGCAAAATGATCTTTCAAATTGTGCTGCTGTTGTTGGTAACCCAGCTGTAGTTAGACAAGCACCAGACAACCCTCAAACTTTCTTAGATGCGGGTATTTGTCCGTTTGGTTTAGCAGAGAGAGTTGAAGATAAGTATGCCAACCTAGCTGCTAGAACAGTAGAAGGATGGGATGCAGGTGTTTATTTTGATTTTGAATCAACATGGCCAGTTAATGGTACTTGGTCATTTAAGCATCAAATCTCAATGCTTACAGATAAAACGCAAGGATATGGTCCTGAACTGCAAACAATAGATGATGCTATGGATGCAGGTGATATACCATTAACAGCAATTGATGGTTACGGTAACCTTCTTGCAGTGAACGGCGCTCCTAAGAGAAAAACTTATACTTCTCTAAGATTCAGACGTGGTGATTGGGCTTTCGGATGGAATCAAAATTCCAGAAGTACTGTCTATGAAGACAGAACTCTTTCATCTGCTGGCGCAATGTGGGGCGTAGCACCATTTAAAACAATGAATATGTATGCAGATTACTACACAGATTTTGCTGAGAGTGATCTAAGAATTAGATTAGGCGTAAACAACCTAGAAGATGATAGAGCTCCATTAGCTTCATCTAGAATGGGTTACTTCGAAGATTTAGATAATAATCTAAGAAGAAACTTCTACGTCGATTTAAGATTTACATACTAAGTCTTGTTTTTTGTTTGAGGCGCGATTAATTTCGCGCCTCCTTTTTTTATGAGCAATTTTTCTAGTCCAAAATTTTTAGGTTTTGTTTCTGGATTAATTCTTTTCTTTTTTACTTTGCTCACCTCTCCTCCAGGAGGCCTATCAATTGAAGCTTGGCATGTTGCAGGTGTTGTATTGTTAATGGCATGCTGGTGGGCAACAGAAGCAATACCTTTGCCAGCTACTGCCTTAGTTCCTTTAGCATTATTTCCATTACTGAACATTTATGATTTATCTGCTAAACAAGCTTTTACTGAAGTAGCCGCTCCCTATGCTCATCCTAATGTATTTCTATTTTTAGGTGGTTTCATTCTGGCTCTAGCTATAGAAAAGGTGAATCTCCACAAAAGAATTGCGCTTAAAATGCTTTTATCTATTGGTACAGATGCTAAATATTTAATAGGTGGCTTTATGCTTGTCAGTGCTTTTATAAGTATGTGGATCATGAACACTTCAACAACTTTAATGTTGTTGCCTATTGGTTTAGCTATTGCAGGTGTTGTTCATAAAACGACTTCCTTGGATAAAGATTTCTTGAATTTTCAAACTGCTCTGTTGTTGGGAATCGCTTATGCAGCAACAATTGGTGGAATGGCAACTCCTATTGGTACTGGACCAAACATTGTAGCCATAAGTCTCATAGGAGATGAAGGATTGAATATTTCTTTTGGCCAATGGATGTTGCTTGCTACTCCAATATCCATAATTATGCTATTAATAGGTTGGTGGTTACTTACAAATTTAATATTTCCAGTTCATATCAGTGGTACTGATGAAACAAAAAGTTCCCTTCAAAAAATGTATGAAGACTTAGGAAAAATAAGTACAGATGAAAAAAGAGTTTTAATCATATTTTGTTTTACAGCTCTTGCTTGGATGACTAGAGATCTACTGGATGAACTTACTCTTCTCAATGGTTTAACTGATTATGGTATAGCAATTATTGCTGCCCTATCTATTTTTATAACAAGATCAAGCAGTGGTTCTGGGCTAATTGAATGGAACACAACAACAAAATTACCTTGGGGTATATTAATTTTATTTGGTGGGGGCTTATCTATGGCTAATGCCATAATGAGTTCGGGTTTAGGGAAATGGATTGGAAATTCTATTCCCGCATTAGATGCAGCCCTATTAATTTTATTAATTGTAACTTTAATTGTTTTTCTTACGGAACTTACAAGTAATCAAGCTACAACAGCTACTTTTGTACCAATAATAATTGGCTTGGCAATTGCTGAACAAAATTTGCTATCTGATGGCTCTAATAATTTAAGTCTTATTGCTCAACTTGCGATACCAGTAGCTCTAGCATCAAGCTGTGCTTTTATGTTGCCTGTTGCCACACCTCCTAATGCAATAGTATATGGCTCAGAGAAATTCAGTATCGGTCAGATGATGAGAGCTGGGCTCTATTTTAATATTGCAGGAATCATAATTGTTACGGTATTCTGTATTTATGTACTTCCATTAATATTCTGATGTTACGTTTATATACATTACTACTTTTATCACTTTTTGTAAGCTCACAAGAGTATCTTGAGTACTCACATCCTTTTCATCCTACAGTGTCCGATAAGGGGATGGTTGTAACTCAAAATTATATTGCCTCAGATATAGGTGCAGAGATCCTTTCCAAAGGTGGTAATGCTGTAGATGCAGCCGTTGCTGTTGGCTTTGCTTTAACAGCTACATTACCAAGAGCAGGCAATATAGGTGGTGGTGGTTTTATGCTTATATATGATGCTAATAATCAGACTATCGTTAGCTTAGATTTTAGGTCCATGTCACCTGAACTTGCAACACCTGATGTTTATAGAAAAAATGGTGAGCACCAGAGCGCATTATCTAGATCAGGTTATAAAGCGATTGCTGTTCCTGGAACTGTGGATGGTCTATTTACTGCTCATGAATTGTATGGCTCTATGGATATGAAGGATCTAATTCAACCTACCATTGATCTATGTATAGAAGGCATTCCACTTACAAGCGACCTTTATGGTGCTATACAAAATACTAAGACTCTAACGCGTGATAAAGAGTCTACAAGAATATATCTTGATGAAAATCTAGAAGTTGGAGGCAAGATTAAATTATTAGATCTAGCCGATACTTTAATCAAAATACGAGATGAAGGTAAAGCTGGTTTCTATGATGGTGAAATTGCAGACAAAATTGAAAAAGCCATGATAGAGAATGGCGGTCTAATTAGAAAATCCGATTTAAAAAAATATAAAACAAATATAACTCAGCCAATTTCAATTGAATACAGAAATAAATCTATTTACGCTCAAGGCCCTCCAAGTGGAGGTGGTGTTGTTATTCTGACTGCCTTACAAATCTTAAAGAATTTTGATTACAATAACCTAAAACCAAATAGCGCACAATATTTACATATACTTGCTGAATCATTGAAACATGGGCACCAAAATAGATCTAAATTTATTGGTGATCCAAAATTTTATTCTGCGCCTTTAGAAGATATGCTGTCAGACGCTAATGGCAATCGCAGAGCTAAAGAAATTGACTTCAAAAAAACTACTTCTTCTGACCGAATAAATAGAGTTACAAGATCAATTGAATCTAGATACAAAGAATCAGAAGACACAACTCACTATTCAATAATTGATGATAGTGGAAATGCCGTTTCAGTTACTTATACATTAGGCTACTCTTTTGGTTCAGGAGTTACAATTCCAGGAACAGGTATTCTAACAAACAGTCAAATGAATAATTTTGCGAGCAATTATGGTTTAGAAAAATCAATTAGTAGAAGTACATCTGAGGCCAACAAACTTGAGCCTTTCAAACGTCCTATGAGTACAATGAGTCCAGTAATGGTATTTGATAAGGATGGAAATTTAGAACTCATTACAGGCTCTCCTGGTGGATCTAAAATACCAGCAATAAATCTACAAGTTTTAATAAATGTCATAGATTTTGATCTTGATATAGGTCTAGCAACAATGATGCCTAGAATTCATCAAGATTGGCCTTACTACAGCCTTCAAGTTGAAAAAACATTAAATAGTGATACCAAGAGAATGCTTGAGACTTATGGTCACAAACCTAAAGAATCAAAAACCATGGGAAGTACTCAAAGCATTCATATCAAAGATGGTGTGAATTTTGGTTTTGCTGATTTACGTAGACCTAATGCTAAAGTTAGTGTTCAGAAATAATCTTTAGAGCTTTATCTAATCTTTCAACTGTTTTATTTTTTTCTATTAAATAGATAGTTGAACTAAGAGGAGGAGATTTTGCTCTTCCTACTAAAGCTACCCTCAAAGGTAGACCAATTTTAGGCATAGGCAAATCTAAATCTTTCATAGCAGAATTAATAATTTCCTCAAATATTGATTCATTCCAATCATTTAACATATGAATTGACTCTTTAAAATAATTAAGAACATTCTCGCTGCCTAATAGATGTTTATCAAAATCAGCTTTATTGTATTCATCAAAATCAATTACAAATGGTTTTATAAAATTTGATATTTCTGAAAAATTATTGCCACTTCCAACACAGAGTCTTACTAACCTTCTAGGATCATGATGGTCAGATAGCGAAAATCTATTTTTCTCATTAAAAACTGCAAGCAAATCCATTAGTTCATCGTCAGTTTTCATTGCCATATGGTGCTGATTAATGAAATTAAGTCTTTCTTTATCAAATACAGCCCCTGATCTTTGAATATCACTAACATTAAATATTTTAATTAAATCATCTGTTGTAAATATATCTTTATCTGTATTTGACCATCCTAATTTTGCCAACATGTTTAGTACAGCTTCAGGCAAGTAACCTTCATCTTTATAAGACATTAAATCTGTTGCTGCATGTCTTTTTGATAGTCTTTTTTTGTCCTCTCCAAGCACTAGTGGCAAATGAGCATACTCAAAACCATCATAATTAAGTGCATTTACAATTTGTATTTGTTTCGGTGTATTAGGTAAATGATCTTCTCCTCTAATTATGTGCGTTACTTTCTGAAAATTGTCATCTATGACATTACAGAAGTGATAAGTTGGTGAATTATCACTTCTTAAAATTACTAAATCGTCTAATTCTTTATTGAGAAACTCAATATCTCCATAAACTAAATCCTTAACTAATGTTGAGCCTTCTTTATTAACGCTTAATCTTATCGCGCCATCATCTTTGTATGCCTTACCCTCTTCTATCAGCCTGAATGCCTCATTTTTATAAATATCGAACCTATCACTTTGTTTTATTGGCTCGTGATCAGGATTAAGTCCCACCCAATCTAAGCCATCCATTATTGCCGTTATGTATTGCTCTTCTGATCTTTCTTTATCTGTGTCTTCAATACGAACTAAAAATGTACCATTATTTTTTCGTGAAAAAACGAAATTAAAAAGTGCTGTTCTTACTCCACCAATATGGAGATAGCCAGTTGGGCTTGGAGCGAACCTTGTAACAATTCTTTTTGTCACCTATTGGCCTCTTTTTCTTTTCTTTCTGCCATCATTTCTTTAAATTTATTATGTTCAATTTCATCTGTATTGTTGCTTGAAAATTTAATGAACTGTAAATTAGTTTTTTGTGACTTATCCTCTTTTATATCTGGGTTAGCTGTATTTTGAGCTAAATCAAAGGTTACCTGGCCTCCTGTTAAATTTAAATATGTTTCTGCAAGTATTTGAGCATCAAGTAGTGCTCCATGATGAGTTCTATCATAACCAGATATACCTAATCTACTAGATAATGCATCTAAATTATTTCTTTGTCCTGGAAATATTTTTCTAGCATGAATTAAAGTATCAAAAACTGTGCAAATATCCCTAATATCAGATACTTCATGCTTAATTTTCTTAAGCTCATTGTTAATAAAACCTATATCGAACTCAGCATTATGTATTACTAATTCAGCACCATTTACAAAATCAATAAGTTTATTAGCAATGTCTTTAAATTTTGGAGCTTCATCAAGTTGCTCAGGTGAAATATTAGTTATCTCTTGCGCTTCTTTACTTATTTCTTTTCCCTCTGGATTAATATAAGTCTGAAACTCTTTTCCTGATTTCTCTCTGCCAATAATTTCTACACAGCCTATTTCAATAACTCTATCACCTGTAGAAAAATCTAATCCTGTAGTTTCAGTATCAAAAGAAATTAGTCTAGCTGACACTTTCTGCTCCTAAATTAGCTAAATAATCTGCTCTTTCATTTCCTGGATCTCCATCATGCCCTTTTACCCAATGCCACTCAATATTTAAAGCATTTGATAAACCATCTACTTCTATCCATAAATCTCTATTTGCTACTGGTTTTTTAGATGCCGTTCTCCAATTATTTGATTTCCAATTTACAATCCATTCTGTAATACCCTGTCTTAAATAATTTGAATCTGTGTAAAGCTCAATAACATCTGAAGTTCCTTTTAAATACTTCAATGCTTCAATTGCTGCTTGCATTTCCATCTGATTATTTGTCGTATCTGGATTTCCAGCATAAAGTTCTTTTCTAGAATCACCATCTATAATTAATGCTCCCCAACCTCCTGGTCCGGGATTACCTTTACAAGCACCATCTGTATATACTTTAATAGTCATATAACTTAATTATAAAGTAATGAATATCTTTGATATACCTGCATTTACTGATAATTATATTTGGGCAATTCAAATCGATAATACTATCTCTGTTGTTGATCCGGGAGATTCAAAGCCAGTAATTGATATTCTTAAAGAAAAAAGATTAGAACTTAAAGATATTTTGATTACTCATCACCACTATGATCATACAGGTGGTTTATTAGAGTTAAAGAAATATATGTCTGGCACAGTGTATGGCCCTAAAAACCAAAATATAGACGGAATAGATGTCATGCTTGTTGAAGATGAACTTATTAAAACCTTAGGTTATGAATTTAGAATAATCGAAACACCAGGACATACTCTTGATCATATAGCATTTTATAACGAGGAGAATGATGTATTATTTTGCGGTGATACTTTGTTCTCAGCTGGTTGTGGAAGACTTTTCGAAGGTACTTATGATCAGCTTCATGATTCAATACAGAAGATTAATACACTTCCTGAACAAACTAAAATATATTGTGGGCACGAATATACTCTATCAAATTTAGAGTTTGTTAAATCAGAAATTAAAAGTGATTTCATTAAGAAAAAATATACTGAAACAATAGAAAAAAGATCTATAAATCAAATTACATTACCTTCTACTTTAAGTATTGAAAGAAAAATAAATCCTTTTCTTCTAGAAATACTCCCAGATGATATTAAAGATTTAAAAGCTGTTAATTGTTTTAAAGAATTAAGAATCAGAAAAGATAACTTCTAAAAAAAAGGGCTGCCGAAGCAGCCCTTAAACACATTCAGGTTAACTATTAAAAGTTAAGTTTCCATTTGAAGTAAGAAGTCATACCTCTATTATCGTAAAGATCTAGATAAGCGTCATAATTGTTGCCGCTATCTGGTAGAGGATCTTCATCATCCAAGTTAAGGATACCAAATGTAACTTTACCCATGCTTCCTAGGTCAGCACCAATCTGTAAATCCAAAGTTGAATATACATCTTGCTTGTCACCAGCAGTAACAATACCACCAGTTAGCTCACCGCCGATTGTTTCGGCATCAGAATCAAGGTAATAATCTCCAATAGTCCTGTTGATAAGAGATACATAGTAATTATCGAATGAATAATTCACTCCAAAGTTGTATCTCTCTTGTGGAACACCTGAGAAGCCAATGTTGTTAACTGTTCTTGAGCTACCAACAAAAGCATCAGTAAAGTATTCTTCCATGTTTGAATAATCAAAGAAGAAGTTCAATGAACCTTCACTAGCTAATGCCCATGATGGTACATCCATTGTATAGTCTAAGAATAGATCCATACCTGTAACTTCAACTTGACCAACGTTTACAGTACTTGCTCCAACGTAATCTGCTCTACCATTAGCACAAGATCTAATAACATATACTGAGTCGTATACACCTAATCTCTTGACATAAGTAGCTCCAGCAGGACAAGTTGCACTTGTACCTGATCCTACAGGATTACCTGCTGCTGTACCATCTCCTGATATTCCTGCAGCGTCGTAATACTCATAGTTATCTGTAAGCAATGTACCACCAACGAAGTCATTCCACATAACACTTTGTGTACCAGCACTTGTAATAGCGTTATTAACTGTGATTGAGTATGTATCAAATCTACCAGTTAAACCTTCTAATACAGGAGTAAATGCACCAAAGTCCACATCAACACTTAATGTCATTCCTTCAGAATCTTCAGCACCAACATCTGGGTTAGCAGTTATTAATGTTGAGATCTGTCTTGAAGGACAGTCTACA
>MDSW01115768.1_pt1 | contig 12591 bp, 7 predicted proteins | sample 811171 | NCBI WGS metagenome assembly MDSW01 (sample SAMN05326641, study PRJNA326480) | marine metagenome | isolation source: seawater | place: Atlantic Ocean: North West | collected 2012
CCGTGGTAGCGAACCCACGGTGAGAGCTTGGTAGCAGCCTCATCAGCGGGCGCGATCGAGAAGTGGAAGGCTCTTCCAGCAGAGTCCGGGATGGGCTCGAACTCAAAGCTCGCCCAGTTGGGCGCTCCTGGTGAGACCGGAGGCTTCATCGTGACCTCGCGCAGAACGACGCCCTCCGGTGAGTTGGCGCGCAAGGTCATCGTGACGTTGCCTCTTAGGGTCTGGCCTACGAGGGTGAGGAGGACGTCGATCCTCCGGAGACCTGCTTGAGAGCACTCGAAGATCTCACCGGGGGGGCTCTGAGGGTTGATGCCGCCGTGATGGGTGATCAGGGGGATCGTCCGCACATCGATCATCGGGCGTGACCGCTGCAGCCCAATGATAGAGACGCCCAGGATGAGCGCAGCGATCAGGGCTGAGTAGCCCCAGGCGACCGTGGACCTCATCTCAGTCCCCCCAAACCAGGTACTGCTCGACCAAGAGGCCGCGCCATAAGAAGACGGCGTCGTAGGCGATCAGGCCGATCACGAGTCCTGAGACCACTCGCTTGCGCGTCATGACGGGGCCGAGGGCGTTCATGCCTACAGCGGCCAAGACGGCGATCGCGGGCAGCACGGGGAAGAGGTACCGGCCTGCGCTGACGCCGCGCACGGTGATCATCGCGACCTGTGCGAGGACTGCGGCGAAGCACATGAGGAGCATGACACGGTCGCTTCTCTTGGGGCTGTAGATCCGCCACAGCGCGCCGAGGCAGATGAGCGAGGCCATGAAGAGCAGGGCGGATGAGAGCCCGCTCGGGAGGTCACGGGAGTACCAGTTGAAGGCGCCGACGCTCGTCCGCCACAGCTCCTCGAGGTTCGTCGTGGAGAGCCCGCGCCCTATACGCTCGCTCATGTCCTCCCAGTTCGTAGGCAGAGAGGGGCTGTGCATGTAGCGCCAGTAGCCATACCCCACAGCGAGGACTCCGCCGCAAGCGAGGGCGGCTAAGAGGGTCTTCCCCGCGTCGCCGCGCGCGGGCGCCGCGACATAGGCGAAGCCTGCGCAGACCACGCAAGCGAGGGTGGTGGTCTTCGTCGCGAAGGCGAAGACGATCAATGCTAAGAGGGTCAGCACAGAGGCCAACGAGAGTCGACCTTGCTTGATCGAGAGTTGGTAGGCGCCAGCCATGAGGAGCGCTCCGCCGACCACCTTCGCGAGGACGTCGTTGTTTACGACCGCGGCTTGGCGAGCGTGCATCGGGAGCCAAGCGCAGACGAAGCCTGCGAGGGCGACGACGGCGAGGTCCTTAGTGACTAGGCGTGCGAGAGAGAGGGTGAGCGCGATCATCGCCAGATAGCAGGCGAAGCCGAGCCAGCGCACGTTTCTCAGCTCTTCGAGGGGTCCCTCGGCGCCTGACACCTTCATGATCAGCGCGGCGAGAGCGTAATAGAGGGGCGGCTGATGGGTCGCAGTGAAGGCGTCTTGGATCTGGTCGAAGTTTGTCGCCCCGCCGTGCCACGGCGCGAAGTCGACGCGGCGGAAGAAGTCCTCATCCCGCATGGACTGGATGATCCGTGCTTGGGTGTCACGAATCTCCCCTGTGCTGAGACCTCCGATGCGCCTTCGCACCTGAAGCTGGGAGAGCGGCATAAGGCGCCTGTCGTCGTCCTCCTCGCGTTCAGCCCCGTACATCTCAACACCGCCCCACGGGGCGTGTCCTGTGGAGATGTGGTGCGCATACTCGAGATGCCAAGGCTCGTCCTCTCCCATCCACGGCGGGAGAAGGAGCATGTAGACGAGTCCATGGAGGACGGCTGCGATGAGGAGCAGGCTGCGAGTGCGCCGGGTCTTCATTGAGTGCAGCTTGCCTCTCTGAGGTGCCGAGGGCAACTTGCTGCGTCTATGATCAGCAGGTCGTGACCCCGCCGTTCACCACGAGCGTTTGGCCCGTGATGAAGCCAGCCTCTTCGCTGGCGAGGAAGCCGCAGGCGGCGCCGATGTCGTCGGGGACTCCCCAGCGGCCTAAGGGGACGCCTGCTAGATATTCGGCCTTGAGCTCCGCGGGGTCGTCTTCATGGCGCTCCACGGGGATCCAACCAGGTGAGATCATGTTGACTGTGATGTTCCAAGGCGCGAGCTCGTTAGCCATGGAGCGGGTCCAACCGCGCTGACCGCCCTTAGCCGCGACGTAAGCGGAGAAGGGGGCGACGCCGCGGTCGTAGACCTCAGAGCCGATGTTGATGATTCGTCCCCAGCGCGCCTCCTTCATGTGGGGGAGGCACGCGCGCGCGAGCAAGTAAGGCGACTTGATGAAGAAGTCGAGCATCTCCTGATAGAAGTCCCAGTCGTACTCCTCGATCGGCTTCAGCGGCTGCGGCCCTGTCGCGTTGGGCACGATGACGTCGATCGGCCCGAGTTCTGCGCTCACCTCGGCGCACATCCGGTTCACGTCGTCGGGGTCGATGGCGTTGGCTTGAATGAGCATCCCCTCATGTCCAGCCGCGGAGAACTCAGCGAAGGTCTCTTCAGCCTTCTCCCGACCGTTGCAGTAGTTGATCGCGACGGCGTAGCCCTTCGCGCCCAGCGCGAAGGCCATGGCCTTGCCGAGGCCCTTGGAAGAGCCAGTGATGAGGGCGACGTGTCGTTGGGTCATGGTTCGATCCAAAAAGGAGTGCAGGGGCTCACTCTCCAGAGCCTAAGAGGAGCGTGAAGAGCGCTTGTATCTCTTCTTCAGAGAGGACGTCGAGGAGGTCCTCAGGCATGCGTGAGGTCCCGTAAGGGGTCCTCGAGCTGACGTCTTTCGCGTCGACTTCGAGCACCGCTTCCTCAGGGTAGACGGCCTCGATCACATACACACCTTCAGAGTCGATCAAGAGTCGCCCGATGATCCGCTGGTCATCACCGAGCTCGAAGACCTCGTCAGCGTACTGATCGCTGATCGTGCTGGAGGGAGCGACGAGTGTCTCTACTAGGTCTGTCGCGCTGAAGCGTCGTCGCGCTCCCGTCAGGTCCGGGCCCTTGGCCCCCCCGGACTGTTCGAAGCGGTGGCACTCTGCGCAGCGCGCCTTCGTGAAGGCCTTGAGCCCAGCCTCGCGCAGCAGCTCTTCATCGCCGCGCGCAGCAGCGATGGCGCTTAGCTCTGCTCGGGTCCAATCGTGAACGAGCGGAGTGGGCTCTGAGCTGGCCTCCGGGGCGGAGACCTTCCCAGCCGCGAGCTCACCGAGCACGAAGCGCTCGCCCTCCGTCATGCCGGCGAGTACGTCTTTGCGAGCGCCTTCTAGGTAGCCGGGGTAGCTCGCTCCGCCTCCCTCTGCCTTAGCCTCTCTGCAGAGCTCGAGCCAGGTGCGCCGGAGGTCTAGCGTCCAACCAACGTGGGCGTGGCGCAGGGTGAAGAGGATCGCGAGTCGCAGCTCCTTGTCCTCTGTCGCCCGCGCGATCGCGAGCGAGTCTGCCACGATTCGTTCGCCGCCGAGGTGGACGAGGAGCTTGGTGAGCTCTCGAGTGACGGCGGGGTCCCATGAGCTCAGGCTGCCCCAGGCAGCCTCCAGCTTCTGGATCAGCGCGGTGTTGTCGTTGGGTGTCCCCATCCTCGTGAAGGTGAGCTCGTAGGCGCGCAGGATCGCGAGGGTCTCGTCGGGTTGCACTGCGTCGAGCATCCCGAGGCTCATCGGCGCGAGCGCTGTGAGGATCTCTGCTCTGAGGCTGGGGTCACCGCATCGCGCCAGCGCGATCAGGCTCTGGGCGCCCGTCATCTCACTCTCAGAGAGCGCGCGCTCCTGCCAGAGGGCGGGGTCTTGATGCTCGATCGCTGTACGTGCCGCGAAGCGGATGTAGCGGTCTGCGTGCCCAAGGTGCGGCCAGGCTGCCTCTACGGCGCCATCAGCGCCTGCTCTGTGGAGCGTCTCGAGCTGCCTGCGGAGGAGGGCGAGGTCACTAGGGCCGGGCTCCGTGCGAGGCGTGGGCTCGCCGGTATAGATCACACGATAGACGCCGGACTGGGTACGGCGTCCACCGGTGGTGAACCAGAGCGCGCCGTCCGGTCCGATCGCTGTGTCCGTGACCGGGAGCGGCTTGCCGACGGCGAAGGCTTCAGAGCTCGCGGTGTAGCTCGCTCCCGATGGCTCGAGGTGTACGGCGTAGATCGTCCCGTAGGCCCAGTCCGCGACGAAGAGCGCCTCCTGGTACTTGCTCGGGAAGGAGGCGCCGTAGCCGAAGTTGATCCCAGTGGGGGAGGAGAGCCCGATGTCTTCAATGCCAGGGAGGCTGTCCGGGGCCCACTCGGGCCACTTGCCGCTGCCGTGTCGCCAGCCAGACTCCGATCCGCTCACGAGGTGGCTGACTCGCGTCGGTCGATACCAGGGCAGGCCCACGTCCCACTCCATATCAGAGTCGAAGGTGAAGAGATCACCGAAAGAGTTGAAGGCGATGTCATACGCGTTGCGCATGCCGATCGCGTGGAGCACCCAGCGCTCGGCGTTGATGTCGGTCTGTACAGCCCATCCACCCGGCGCCATATAGCCCACGGCGTGACCGCGCGCGTCAGGGCTGCGAGGGAGGAGCTGGTCTTCGTCCCAGACCTCTGGCGCGCGGCTCTCGTCGATGGGCTCTGGTAAGGGGGTGTGGTTTCCAGCGACGATCCAGAGGCCGGCCTCGCCAGGGGCGAAGCCCGGACCAGGGATCACCGCGTGTGGACCGTGCTCGCCGCCCCACTTCTCGCTGAAGAGGCGCAGGGTGCTGACCGAATCGATGTCTCCGTCGCCGTCCGTGTCCGTGACCTTGTAAAGGCCGGTCTTGTAGCCGCCCTTACCTGAGACGATCACGTAGAGCACCCCGTCTAGGAAGCACATGCCCTGCGCTTCGCCGAGCGGGATGTCGAGGAGCTCGATCTCTGGCTCGCCCCCTTCCATGGTCAGGCGGTACATGCGCCCGTACTGATCACAGGCGTACATGCGCCCGCGCTCGTCAAAGCACATCGAGACCCATGAGCCCTGCTCGTGCTTAGGTACGGAGTAGATGAGCTCGCAGCTGAAACCCTCCGGCACGGTGACCTTCGAGCCGTCGAGCGCGCGCTCCTCGACGTAGGGCTCAGCGCTGGGGAGGCGACCCCAAGGAGAGGTGCCGATTGCGCCGAGGTCGGTTGCTTCGCCCCAGCCTGCGTCGTCAAAGCTCGCGGTCTTCCAGCCCTTCGTGCCCTCTCCAAAGGAGCGCCAGGACGCGTCGCTCTTGATCTTCTCAGTGCTCCCGTCGACGTACTCCAGCGTGAGCTCTGCGATGAGGGCTGCAGGTCCACCCGCGTTCTTCATAGAGACGGCGATCCAGTTCTCGCCCGCCTTGAGCTGCTTGGTGACATCGACAGAGCTGGGCTGCTCCCATCGGAAGTTCAGCAGGGCGCGCTTGCCGTTGAAGAAAGCCTCACCTTGGTTGTCGCAGCTCATCCAGAACTCGGCCCTCTTCAGCTCGCGCTCGATCTTCACGCGCTTGCGGAACCAGCCGCGCTCATCATCGGCGCCGTCTGCGTCGAGCCAGATCCAGCGCGGGCCTCGTGGGTCCTCAAGCTCCTGAGCTGCAGGGCCGGGGGGATCGCCGAGGTGCTTCACGCGCAGATCCTTGAACTCCACCTTCATGGGCGGCCCTTGATGGAGTTGAACACAGAAGAGCCCCGCGGGCGTCCGCCCGGGGTCGTTGTCTTCTAGGGTGCACATCAAGACGTCGTTGATGCTGAGCTCGACGACGTTGCCGACCGCGCGGATTTGATAGCGGTTCCACTCGCCCGCCGGCGCCTTGGCCAAGAGCTCCTTTGGGTCGCCAGTGCTCCCAGTGACCTCCTTGACCTTCCCCGCGGCGAAGGTGGCGCGCTCGCCTCGACGCACCATCACTCCCCGCCCGTCTTGCTCATAGAGACAGCCGGTCCAGTTCGGTCCATCCTCTAGGTCAGCTTGGTAACCGCGGACGCTCCTCTCGCCGTTTCGTTCGGTCCTGAATTGAACGCCCGAGTTCCCCCCGCGAATCCTGAAGCTGCACTCGAACTCGAAGTCCGCAGCGCGCACCTGATCACAGATGAGGTAGGTCGTGGCCTTCAGCGGGTTCTGCGCGGTGCTCTCGCCAACGATGGCACCGTCTTCGACGCGCCAGAAGGACTCATCACCGCTCCAGCCTGAGAGGCTCTCCCCGTCGAAGAGGTCGATCCAAGGTTGGTCATCAGATTGGGCTAGGCCCACCACAAGCATCAGCGCGCAGAGGTTCATGCAGACATTCTATGGAGACTCAGCCTGCGAGTGCTGTTTAGCATGAAGAGATGCGTCACATCCTCGCGCTCCTAGCTCTCACTTGGTCTTGCCACGCCCCTAGGCTCGACGTCGGGCCGAAGCCGCCGAATGTCGTGCTCATCATGGCGGATGACATGGGCTGGAGCGATCTAGGCTGCTATGGCGGCGAGATCGCGACGCCGCACATCGACAGCCTCGCGCGGGACGGGGTGCTGTTCACGCAGTTCCACAACAACGCCAAGTGCACGACGACCCGCGCGTCAGTCCTGACGGGCACCTACCCGCGCGACGCGGGGGGGACCCTGAGCCCAGAGGTCCCCACCGTAGCTGAGCGCCTCGCCGCGCTCGGCTACCGTACGGCCTTCAGCGGAAAGTGGCACCAAGGGAGCCAGGCTCCGAGTCGTCCACTCGACCGCGGCTTCGAGTCCTCGTATGGCCTGCTCGACGGCTGCTGCAACTTCTTTGACCCCGCGCAGCCAGACCCGGACTTCAAGGGCGGGAGAGTGAGAGTCTTCTGTGATGGCGAAGAGCGCGTGACAGAGTTCCCAGAGGATTACTACACCACCGACGCCTTCACCGAGCGCGCTGTTGAGCGGATCGAGGCGTTCGGAGCAGAGGGCGCGCCGTTCTTTCTCTACCTCCCTTACACGGCTCCGCACTACCCGCTCCACGCGCGCCCGGAGGACATCGCCTCGCAAGAGGGTCGCTATGACGTTGGCTGGGAAGAGATCGCCCGCGCGCGCTTCGAGCGACAGCTCGAGCTCGGCCTCTTTGAAGAGGGGACGGTCCCTGCGCCGATGGAGCGCGAGGTGACCTCTTGGGAGACGGCGCAGCACAAGGAGTGGCAGGCTGATCGGATGGAGGTCTACGCGGCGATGGTGACGAGCATGGATGACGGCGTAGGCGAGGTCCTCGCCGCGCTCGAGCGCGCTGGTGTCGCAGAGGACACGCTCGTCCTCTTTCTCTCGGATAATGGTGCCTGCGCCGAGCTCCCGGGCGGGGAGAGGCCTGAGCGGATCCCTGGGCCGAAGGAGCACTACGTGACCTGCGGGCCTGGCTGGGCGTGGGCGCAGAACACGCCCTTCCGTCGCTACAAGCAGTGGGTCCACCAAGGCGGTGTAGCTACGCCGCTCGTCGCGCGCTGGCCGGCAGGGATCAAGCCTGGGACGCTCACTCGAGAGCCTGGCCACATCATCGATCTCCTACCTACCTTCTTGGAGCTCGCCGGGGCAGGTGCGCTGCCCGAGGAGCTTGACGGTGAGAGCCTCGCGCCGGTCCTGGCCGGAGGTGAGCGAAGCTCGCCGCCGGAGTGGGGGTGGCTGTGGTCGGGCAATCGGGCCTACAGACGTGGCGCTTGGAAGATCTCTTGGGAGAAGAAGTGGAAGCGCTGGGAGCTCTACAACATCGAGGCTGACCCGACCGAGGCGAAGGACCTCTCCGAAGTACACCCAGAGCTGACAGAGGAGCTGGCCGGGTTGTGGGAGTCCTGGCGGACGCGCACTCGGAAGCGAGGCTGAGCGCTAAGGTTGGAAGGTGCGCTCGATGCCGTTCGTCAAGTTGAAGAGCGAGCCGCAAGGGCTGAGCAAGGGGTCTCGATACCAGAGCTGGTAGCGCTTGGTGTCGCCGGGGACGACACCTCCTAAGGAGATGAGGTCAGCCGTAGTGGCGGAGGTGCCGGTGCCGCTGGCGAAGCGGACTTGGAGGCGGACGACGCCGCCGCCGGCGCAGCGAAGGCCGTCACCGAACTGGATGCCGGCGCCGCCGCTGATCGCGTTGTTGCCTTGGAAGTACAGCCCCGGCTGGCTCGGGATGAGCCCTGAGGCGGAGAGGGCCAGGTCTGCTAAAGCGACGCTCGAGGACCCTGTCGCGACCAACACCGCGCCGCTGCCTGTGCCGTTCGCGCAGCCTTGCCCTGCGCCGCCGGTGTTCCCGCAGGGGCAGAGCGTGCTCGCTCCGTCACCAAAGCAGAAGGCGGTCGAAGAAGATGTGTCGAACTCGACGACGTAGGAGGCCGCCGCCCCGTCGGCGATCTGATAGTCATTCCACTGATCGCCCGGCCAGTAGCCGCCGTAGTGCTCGAGGCCGCCGCCGTTGTTCGGCTCAGTGGGTGTGTACCAGTTCGAATAAGTAAGGGGGGTCCCGTCGACCCAGACCCAGCCACCAGCAGGCTCAGAGTAGTTGGGGTCCGTCATGTCTTGGTAGAGGCCGATCCATGCGTTGCCGAGGGGGCCTCCAGTCATCGTGTGGTAGACCCACTGATCCTCAGCGAGGTCAGAGAAGGTGACGAGGTGGCCTTGGATCCCCTGGAAGGTCATGGACTCAGCCGTCGCCCTCGCCACGTCCCAGGAGACCGTCTCTCTTACGACGAGGTAGTAGTGGCCGTTCGCTGGATTCTGGACCGGCTGATTCTCGTAGATCTCAAAGCTCCCCGGAGAGGAGGGCGTCGTGCCAGGGAAGTAGCCCACCTGGAGCATGTAGGAGGAGCCGGCCACCGCATCAAAGTTGATAGTGGACTGGTAGTTGCAGGTGTCATCGTTACAGGCGATGGCAGCGTTGGGAGCAGGGCAGCCGCCGCCGGGGTATGCGGCGATCTTGGTGTCTTCGCTCGTCCCAGCACATGAGGTCACGATCGCCGTACCGGTGAAGTCCGAGGTCCACTCATACCAGACGTCGAAGTCGATGGTCGATGAGCCAAACGCATAGCAGAGGGCCTCGTTCTGACCCTCCGCACCAGTGGTGGCTGAGGTGGCGTCAAAGGTGAAGAGACCGGAGCCCGCGATGGCCTGCGCGGTCGTGCAGGAGTCGCTCCCTTGAAGCGCGACCGCAGGGCTGGCTGAGCAGAGGAGCGCGACGATAGAGAGGGCTCTCATGGCTGATGTCGGAGGTTAGGCGTTGAAGGTCAACTCGAGGCCGTTGCTGAGGTTGAACAGCGCGCCGCAGGGGCTCGTGACGGGGTCGCGGTACCAGATCTGATAGCGCTTCACGTCTCCAGCGGCGACGCCGCCCTTCGTGGCGATGTCCACGGTCGTGGATGAGCTGCCGGTGCTGTCAGAGAATCGGACTTGGAGGCGTACGACGCCGCCGCCCGCGCAACGGAGGCCGTCACCAAAGAGGATGCCGTCCCCGTTGTTGACCGCGTTGTTCCCTTGGAAGTAGAGCGCGGGCTGATTAGGGATGAGTTGGGAGCCCTCGAGCACTAGCTCGCTGGAGCTGACGCTCGCGGCGCCAGTTGAGCGGAGCTTGCCGCCGACGCCGGTCCCGTTGGCGCAGCCCTCACCATCGTTGCCGGGGTTTCCACAGGGGCAGCCCGTCGGGTTCGCTTCGGTGCCTTCGCAGAAGGTGCCTGGGATCGTCACGCCTGAGAACTCGACGTAGAAGCCTTGGACGACGCCATTGCCTCCGACGGGCTGGTCGTTCCAGTCGCCGTTGCCAAACATCTCGGCGTAGTGCTCTTGGCCAGAGGAATCGTTGGGCTCACCAGGATTCCATGAGTTGTAGGTGAACGGCTCGCCGGTGACCCACGTCCAGCCGCCGCTAGGCTCTGTGTAGTTCGGGTCACTGAAGTCTTGATAGAGCCCGATCCACGCCCTGCCGCCAAAGGTAGAGGCGAGGAAGGCGTTCTCTGAGGCGTCTGAGACCGTCGCGAGGTGACCTTGGACGCCCAGGTAGGTCATGCTCTCCGCAGCAGCCCGCGCAGAGTCGAAGTCGATCGCACCCTGCACAAAGTCATAGAAGTGTCCGTTCGCGGGGTTGAAGGCGGGGGCATCCTCAAAGATCGTGAGTGTGCCCGCAGTGTTCGCGGTCGCGCCAGGGAAGTTGCCGACCTGCAGCATGTAAGTAGAGCCAGCGTTGACGGGGATGATGATCCCAGACTGGAGCGCGCAGACGTCATCATTGCAGGCGATGGCTGAGCCAGGGGTCGGGCAGGAGCTGCCGGGGTAGGCGCTGATCTTGGAGTCGTCACTGGTTCCGCCACATGTGGTGATCGCGGCGTTGCCGGTGAAGTCTGAGGTCCACGCGAACCAGACGTCGTTGTCTATGGCTGAGGAGCCAAACTGATAGCAGGCTGCCTCCGTCTGTCCCTCAGCCCCGGTTGATGCGAGGGTGTTGTCGTACGGGAAGCTCCCTTGCCCAGCGATCGTAGTCGGCGTGGTGCATGAGTCACTGCCCTGCTGAGCTAAGGAGGGGGCGGCGGTGAGGGCGAAGGTGATCGGAATGAGCAGTGCTTTCATGGGGAGTCTCGTGTTTGTGCGGTCTCGGTGGATAGACGCCAATAAAAGACTAGCACGCACGGGCTCATCCCGTCGTGAGGGGCACATTACGCCCGATTCTTCAGGGTTTTCCTCTGCGAGACCTGCCCAGGGGCCGGCCGCTCTTCTCAGTCCACTCAGGAGCTGTAGGTGATCTCGACACCGTTCGAGAGGTTGAACTGAGCCCCACAGGGTGAGGTCAAAGGGTCCCTATACCAGAGCTGGTACCGCTTGGTGTCTCCCGCAGAGACGCCTCCGACCGCCGCGACGTTGATCGTTGTGACGGACCCTCCGGTAGAGCTCGCGAATCGGACTTGGAGGCGCACGACGCCGCCACCAGCGCAGCGGAGACCGTCCCCGAAGAGGTTACCGTCGCCGCCGTTCACAGCGTTGTTCCCTTGGAAGTAGAGGCCCGGCTGGTTGGGGATGAGCTGAGAGCCAGAGAGGGTGATGATCCCAGAGCTGACGCTGGCTGAGCCTGAGGCCCGCAACCTGCCGCCTACGCCGCTGCCGTTCGCGCAGCCCTCCTCTGGGTTGCCGTAGTTGTTGCAGGGACAGCCCGTGGGGCTCGAGATGTCTCCGCTGCAGAAGGTGCCAGGGAGAGTGATGTCGCTGTACTCGATGAAGAAGCCGTCGACGTTGCCGCTGCCAGAGAGCTTCTTGTCATTCCAGAGGCCGACCCATGCCTCGGCATAGTGCTCGTCCCCGTTGAGCCCGTCGTTCGGCTCGCCCGGGTTCCAAGAGTCATAGCCCCAAGGCTCATCGGTGACCCATCGCCACCCGCCCTCAGGCTCCGAATAGTCGGGGGCGTTGAGGTCTTGGAAGGCGCCGATCCAAGCCTTTTGGTCGAAGGTGTCTGCGATGAAGTCGTTCTCATCATCGTCCGTGATCGTCACGAGGTGACCTTGTACGCCTTGATAGAACATCGTCTCGGCGAGCGCGCGCGCGTCGTCGAAGTTGATCGCGCCGGTCTTTATGTAGTCATAGTAGTGGCCGTTTGCCGGGTTGTACGCGGGGACTTCGTACTCGACGTAGAAGCCGTGGACGAGGCCGTTGCCTGAGTTCGGTTGGTCGTTCCAATCTCCCGCAACAAACATCTCTAGGAAGTGCTCATTGCTCGCGAAGTTGCTGGGCTCGCCAGGCGCCCAGAGGTCAAAGGACCAAGGCTCGCCCGTGACCCAGACGAAGCCGCCTGCTGGCTCTGAGTAGTTCGGGTCGCCGTGGTCTTGGTAGCCACCGATCCAGGCCCGTTGGCCGAAGGTGGACTGGATGAAGTCGTTCTCCTCTTGGGAGTTGATGGTGAGGAGGTGCCCTTGGACCCCTTGATATACGAGGCTCTCTGCTGCTGTCCTCGCGCTCGCCCAATCGATCGGCCCTGTCGCGATCCAGTCGTAGTAGTGACCCGTCTCGGGGAGATAGTCGGGGGCGTCCTCGGTGATGGTGAAGGTCCCTGCCGTCGTAGGGACGGAGCCCGGGAAGTGGCCCACCTGGATCATGTACTGGGAGCCGTCGATGACTCCGAAGGAGATCGTCGATTGGTAGCCGCAGTCGTCCTCGTTGCACGCGATCGCAGTCCCGAAGGAGGGGCAGCCGCTTCCAGGGTATGCCGCGAGCTTTGTGTCGTCAGTTGTGCCGCCACAGGTCGTGATGATCGCCATCCCGGAGAAGTCAGGCGTCCACTCGAACCAGACGTCCCGGTCGACGGCGGTAGAGGCGAAGGCGTAGCACAGCCCCTCACCTTGTCCCTCAAAGCCTGTAGTCGCCGTCGTGCAGTCAAAGTTGAAGGCCCCTGTTCCAGCGATCAGCTCAGGCGTCGTGCAGGAGTCGCTGCCTTGGGCGAAGGCAGGAGAGCAGAGCGAAGCGAGGAGCGCGCAGGTGGAGAGGAGTGTTTTCATATGAGCGAGCTAGTTGAGGGTCTAGGGCTACTTGCAGGCTAGCAAGTGCGCTCCGAAAAGAGCATTGAGACGTGCCCTATCGCCTCTGAGGGCGCATCCGTGCGAGCAAAAAAAGAGCCCGACGCGCTGCGAGCGCGTCGGGCCCCTGTCTCTTATCCCGTGAAGGGACGAGGAGGGTCAGGCTCCGAAGGTGAGCTCTAG
>MDSW01104606.1_pt1 | contig 12590 bp, 9 predicted proteins | sample 811171 | NCBI WGS metagenome assembly MDSW01 (sample SAMN05326641, study PRJNA326480) | marine metagenome | isolation source: seawater | place: Atlantic Ocean: North West | collected 2012
GCAGCTGGAACATTAACCATCTCATCTTCTGGTAAGACTCAAGAAGAAGTTGAAGATATTGTTGGTGCAATGTTCTCAAGTAACACTGAGAATGGACTAAGTGTAACTTATGATGACTCAGATGGAACATTAGATGTTGATGTAGATGACTTTTCAATTACTTTGACAGGGGATGTCACAGGTGCTGGAACAGTCACAAACTTAGGTAATGTATCTTTTGCAACTACAATTGCAGCTAATTCAGTTGCATTAGGAACAGACACTACTGGTGCATATGTTTCAGATATCAATGTAGACTCTGGAGAACTTACTGCATCAGAATCAAACGATGCTGGGGAAACAAATTCAGTTACATTAGGACTTGCAAATAGTGGTGTAAGTGCTGGAACATATGGTTCTGCAAGTGCAATCCCAGCTTTAACAATTGATGCATTTGGTAGGATAACAGCTGCAAGTACAAATGCAGTTGATACATATTCTGGTTGGAGTCAAGCAGCTGATAGTGGAACAACTAAATCAGTAGTTGAAGGAACAACAATGACTTTTGCTGGTGGTGAAGGTATGAATACTTCTATATCTGATTCAACTGTAACAGTAGCTGGTGAAGATGCTACTGCAACTAATAAAGGTATTGCATCCTTTAATTCAAATCATTTTAGTGTATCATCTGGTGCAGTATCAATACTAGAAGAATTTATTGAAGACACTGTAGGTGCAATGGTAACCTCAAACAGTGAAAGTGGTATTACAGTTACCTATGATGACTCAGATGGAACATTAGACTTTTCAACATCGGTTACACAAACTCCAGCAATTACAAGTGATGGTTCAACACCATCTCTAAACTCTGGAATATCAGCAAGTGAAATAAGAAATTTAATAGGTGCTGGTACATCATCATTTAATGGTGCATATTCATCATTATCTGGACTACCAACTATACCAACAAACAATAATCAGCTTACAAATGGAGCAGGATATATAACTTCTAATGGATTATCAAATTTATCTAACAATGGAAATAATTTAAGTGGTAGTTTTACTGCTACAGGAAACATCACAGCTTACTCTGATGAAAGATTAAAAGATAATATTTTAACAATAGACAATGCTTTAGACAAAGTATCACAAATGCGAGGTGTTACATTTACTAAAGACGATAAATTATCAAGTGGTATTATTGCACAAGAGCTTGAAAAGATTGCGCCTGAGTTAGTACATGATGGAGAATACAAGTCTATAGCTTATGGCAATGTTGTTGGCTATCTCATAGAAGCAATCAAAGAATTAAAAGAGAGGTTAGATAATGGCACTAGTTAGTTCAGGCACCATATCAATAGGTGGCACAACAACTAATAGGTCTATTAATTTAGAACTAGGTAGAAGTGCAACAGCTACATCTTCTTTAAACGAAACTGCTTTAAGAAATCTTGCAGGCGTATCTTCAGGCACTATATCTCTCTCTAATTTTTATGGTAAATCAGCTGATAATTTTGAAGGCTTTGTTACCAATGGTAATTATGAAGCTTCAAGTACAACACTTTCAATAACTGCTCCTACAGGGTCAAATGCATTTATTGGAGTAGCACAAGATACTAGGGCAACAGGTAGTTCTAATGACATTTCTTTATCTGGAAGTCCTACCTTAATACAGCCTAACAACTTAGCTCAGGTGTCGCCAGGATTTTTTGAACGCTCACAAGGTTTTTTTAAATTAAACCCAGGCACAACTTCGATTGGATATAATGGAAACTATAATACTATTGCTGGAGCAGGATTTTCAGGTGTAACAAGTTTAGCTCAAAATGTCTCTGGCACTAGGTCTTCAACTGGTACTGTAAGCCTTACAAGAACTACTGCTACAAATAGAACATTTATTGGTTTAGCTGCATCTCATGCTGGTTCTGATAATGAATCTTCTGTAAATTTTAGCGGGTATACTGCTTTCGGAAGAGTAGGGGGTAGTGAAGACCTTAGAGGGGGCTGTGGAGTAGCTTACAGACAGGGAACAGGAGTTTCCCAAACTTATACTCATGCTTATGGTGGAACAGATGTTAAGCCTTCAGAGTATGCGTTTCACGAATTAATTGCATAGGAGAAAAAATTATGGCAATAACTTATACAAAAGAATTAATAGGGGTGAGTTACCATCCTGATTATCAGGCAACTGATGGAAGCGTAACAAATGCAATTTATGAAATTGTAGTAAATTATACTGGAACTGAAACAGTAGGAGAAAATACATATACAGCAAATTTTGCTGTGTATTGTCCCTTTAACTTAAAATTTAAAGCAGTTGCAGACTATACAGTATTTTCAGATGTATCATCTTTATCTACAAGCGAAAAAGATGTTATTTTGGGGTGGTTTGAAGGAGCATTAGGCTCTACTGCTATGAATGACCACAAACATTCAATTTACAGTACAATTGAAGAACAAAAAACTCCAACAGTAAAATATCAAGCAATTACTTAAAAAAGAAATCCAAAGTTCAAAGTCCTAAATTGCATAAATACTACTAAGATAACATCAAAAGGTAGTATTTTATATGGCAAGTATCAGTAATTTATTCGTAGACCAAGGGAGTGATTTTAGTATTACTGTCTCTTTGACTGATGCAACAGATTCAGCATTAAGTCTTGCTGGTAGTAGTTTTCTTGCACAGGTAAGAAAGTCTCATGGGTCAAATACAGTAAAAGCAACATTTAATACATCCAATGATGGAGTCGGTGGAAATTTAACTATGAATCTCACCGATGTACAAACCGCTGCATTAGAGGCTGGTAGATATGTTTATGATGTATTACAAACCGATGCAAGTGGAGATAAAAAAAGATTGATGGAAGGGCAGTTGATTGTAACCCCAAGTGTAAGTAGGAGTTAATAAACGATGTCAACTATAAAAGTAAAGGTTGCCAATCCTCTTAACAAACAAGTCAAACAAGTGACTGTAGGTAAAGTGGATGCATCCTCGATTAATATGAATGATTTGGCAAATGTGGATACTACCACAGTGTCACTTCAAAGTGGTACTACCCTTATTTTTGATGCAAGTACAGGTAAGTTTGAAGCTGCCAACACAATAGATGGTGGGACTTACTAACAATATTAGGAGAGAATAATGGCAACAGTAATTCAGATTAAAAGAAGCACAGGTGTTTCTGCCCCTACTGCGTCTGACTTAGCTCAAGGTGAATTAGCATATTCAATGGATGCATCCAATAGTGGTGCTGGTGCAATTCTATATGTTGAGTCTCAAGACAGTGGTGGTAGTGCAGTAATACAAAAACTAGGTGGTAAATATTATACTGATATTTTAGATGGTTCGACACCAACACCAGCAAACTTCAAAGTAGGGAATGGAAGTTCAACAGGTGGTAGTCTACAACTATTTGAAGATTCAGATAATGGTACTAACTATGTAGCACTTAAATCACCAAATGCAGTAACATCAAATACTACTTTTACATTACCAGATGGTGATGGTTCAAATGGTCAGTTCCTTAAAACAGATGGTTCTGGTCAACTAAGTTTTGGTACAGTTGTATCAAGTTTATCATTAGCTGCAGATAGTGGGTCAAATGATTCATTCTCAACTGGTGAGACTTTAACTTTCACTGGTGGTGAAGGTATCGATACAACAGTAGGTGATAATGTTATCACCATAGCTGGTGAAGATGCAAGTACAACGAATAAAGGTCTTGCATCATTTAACAGTTCACAATTTACTGTATCTAGTGGTGCAGTAAGTTTAAACAATTCCTTCTTAGTCACAGAAGGTGAAGGGATTGGTTCAAACGATAATGACACAACAATTCCAACATCAGCTGCAGTTAAAGATTATGTAGATTCACAGGACACTGCTCAAGACCTTGACTTCCAAGGTGACTCTGGTGGTGCATTATCAATAGATTTAGATTCAGAAACATTAGCTATCGTTGGTACTACTAACGAAATAGAAACTGCTGGTTCTGGAAATCAGATTCAAATAGGTTTACCTAATGATGTAACTATAGGTAACAACCTTACAGTTGATGGTAATTTAACAATCAATGGAACTACAACAACTGTAAACAGTACAACAGTCACAGTTGACGACCCAATCTTTGTTGTAGGTGGAGATTCAGCTCCAGGCTCAGATGATAATAAAGATAGAGGTATTGAGTTTAGATGGCACAATGGTTCATCTGCAAAATTAGGGTTTTTCGGATTTGATGATAGTACAGGTAAATTTACATTTGTTCCAGAAGCAACTGATACAAGTTCTATAATATCTGGTACAAAAGGTAACCTAGATATTGGTGGATTAGACCTTGCTGGTTCAATTACAAGTGTAGATGGTTCTGCACCAACCAATGGTCAAATTCTAATGGGTCATACAAGTAATGGTGACATGCAATTAGGAACATTGACTGCTGGAGAAGGTATCGATGTAACAAATGGTGCTGGAAGTATAACTCTATCAGCAGAAGATGCTACTGCAACTAATAAAGGTATTGCATCTTTCAATGCAAGTGAGTTTACAGTATCATCTGGTGCAGTTTCAATTACTGCAATAGATGGTGGAAGTTATTAATAAATTAAGGAATATATTATGAGTTATGGAAAAGTATGGAATTCTGATGATTCTGGAATAGGGGGGTTTGTTACCAATCGATTGATTGATATACAAATTCCAGATGATGTAATGCAACAACTTTATTTATCTATAGATAGTAAAGTTTTTATTAGTGATGGTGGGAACTTTACTGCTAAACTCAAATTAGATAATTCTGAGGGTGGTAGAAAATTACAATTAGGATTCAGAGTTGATGGTGAGACACCAACAAATGGTTGGTGGGAAACCAATAATAAATTAGTTGAAAGAACTATTAAAAATGTTCCAAACGATGTTTTAAATTATTTGGGACTTGGTTATGCAGATGACCAGATTAAAATCAAATATACTGTAGACACTTCTACATGGAGTGCAATTTTAGAAAAAGAATCTGTTATATAACAGAATAATATAGGGTATATACCCTAATGACAAAGTGAGTGACATATGACACAGACAGTCCAATTAAAAAGGTCTGCTACTGCTGGTGCTATTCCAAGTACATCTGACTTATCGTTAGGTGAACTTGCAATTAACACTTATGATGGTAAGGCATACATTAAGAAAAGTGTAGGTGGAACTGAATCTATCGTTGAGGTAGGTGCAGATAGTTCCTCTGAAATTACTGTAATGAAACATTACCTTTATAATGCAAGTGCAAACCAAACAACATTTTCAGGCACCGATGCAAACAACGAAAGTTTGACATATACTGCTGGACAAATACTTGTATTTTTAAATGGTGTATTCTTAGACCCAGATGATTATACTGCAACGAATGGTACATCTATAGTACTAGATGATGGTGCAAAATCATCGGACTACTTAGAGATAATATCTTTAGGTGGAAGTTCTGGTGCAAAAATAACAGGGACATCTGTATATGAATTCACTGCAACTGCAAACCAAACAGTATTAACTGGTTCAGACGAAAATGGTAATACCTTATCATATACGCCAGGCAAAGTCTTAGTATTCTTAAATGGTGTTCTTATGGATAACAGGACATCTACAGACTATACAGAAACAAACGCTTCAACAATAACATTCAGTGCTGGACTACAGGTTAGTGATACTATAATTATAAAATCTTATGATGGTTCTGCACCATTTTTTAGAAATCAATATGATATTACTGCATCATCTACTTCAAGTATAAGTGGAACTGATGCAAATGGAAATTCATTAAGTGTCATTCCCAAATATACAGAAGTATTTGTGAATGGTATCTTAGTTAAAAAAGGACAATGGAGTTCTGGAAATGGAACAGAAATTACATTTGTTGATGCACTTACAGACCCAAACTATGTTATAGATGTCATTGAATATGGATTTGAAACACCAGAAGTAAACTTATTTCTGGATACTCAACCATTCTTAGGTGGTGACTTAAACACTAATGGTAATGGTATTATCGGGCCAGTGCATATGGAAGTACTTGCATCCGACCCATCTGGAGTCACGAATCGTGCAGCCATATATGCAAAGGATGTATCGAGTAGTGCAGAACTATTTGTAAGAGATGAGGCAGGTAATGTCACACAAATATCTCCTCACAATGCTGAGGGTGAATGGACATATTATTCTGAGAATAGTATAACAGGAAAAAGATTTAAAGTCAATATGGAAAAGATGATTCGAAGATTAGAAGAAATCACAGGTGAAGACTTCATTGAAATAGATGAATAGTATAAATAACTATAAAGGATTTAATTAGGGAGAAACTTTAAAATGCCAACAAAAGCAAGATATCTTGCAGACCTTTTAAATGCATCTGGAGAACTAGACTCTACTGGTGCAATTGAAGCGATACAAGACCAGATTTCAAGTCTGTTCGGTGCTGGAACACATACAGGTATATCATTTTCATATGATGATTCATCTGGTACATTTAGTGCAACAGTAGGTGCAGAATTTATTCAAGATACAGTGGGAGCTATGTTTAGTTCTAACACTGAAACTAATATAACTGTAGGTTATGAAGATGGTGATGGAACTATCGACCTTGCAGTAGAACAACAATTAAACAATACAACTGCACCATATTATCACAAAGTAGTAGTCACAGTAAGTGGTGGTAAATTTTTATTAGATGGTGGTTCACAACAAACAGCAAAACTTTCTCCCAATGTTGTTTATAGATTTGACCAGTCAGATTCATCTAATGGAAGTCATCCTTTAAGATTCTCTACAACCAGTGATGGTACACATGGTGGTGGTTCAGAAATGTCTTCTGGATATACTATCTATAATAAAGTAGGAACAGCAGGTTCATCTGGTGCATATGTAGAAGTATGTTTTGAGATGGATGCAATGAATCCACATTATTACTATTGTGCAAACCACAGTGGTATGGGTGGAAATGTTCACTTAGGTGAAATCCCAAGCACAGACCAATTAACAGAAGGTTCAACAAACTTATATCACACGACTGAGAGAGTTCAAGATGTCGTTGGTGGGATGGTATCATCTAACACAGAAAGTGGTATAGCAGTTACATACGATGACTCAGATGGTACTCTAGATTTCAATGTGAATGACCCTACTATTTCCTTGACAGGAGATGTAACTGGTTCTGCAACAATGACAGACCTAGGGAATACATCTATATCTACAACAATTGCAGCTAATAGTGTTGCATTAGGAACAGACACTACTGGTTCATATGTACAATCAATAACTGGAACTGCAAACGAAATTAGTGTTTCTGGTTCTGGTTCAGAAAGTGCAGATGTAACTCTTGCACTACCAGATGATGTAACTATTGGAAACGATTTAACAGTAACAGGAGATGTTGGTGCAGCCAATTTAACTCTATCTGGTAACCTTACAGTACAAGGAAGCACAACAACAGTATCATCTACTACTTTAGAAGTGGCAGATGGTTCAGTAAAAGTTGCAAAAGATAACGCTGCAAATGCAACCGACTTTGGTTTGTATGGTCAGTATGTTGAAGGTTCAACTACAAAATATGCTGGTTTATTATGGGATGCATCTGAATCAAGTAAGTTTAGACTGTTCCATGGAAACCAATCAGAACCTACAACCACAGTTAATACAAGTGGAACAGGACACACAAAAGGTAAATTAATTGCAGATTTAGAGGGTAATGCAGATACAGCTTCTGCACTTTTAACTGCAAGAACAATTGCAATAGCAGGAGATGTAGTTGGTTCTGCATCATTTGATGGAAGTGGAAATATATCTATTAATTCAACCATTCAAGCAGACTCAGTTGCATTAGGTACAGATACAACTGGTAATTATCTATTAGATATATCTGCTGGTGAAGGTATTGATGTATCTCATACACAGGGTGAAGGTTCAACTGCAACTATATCTGTAGAAGATGCAACAGAAACAAACAAAGGTATTGCAACATTTGATGGGACAGATTTTACTGTATCATCTGGTGATGTAACAATAAATGCAGAAAGAGTACAAGACATTGTTGGTGCAATGTTCTCTGGTAATACTGAAACAGGTGTTGGTGCAACATATCAAGATGACGATGGTACAATCGATTTAGTAGTAAGTACAACTGCATCAACCATTACAGACCTTACTGAGTCTGTAGAAGATATCGTAGGTGCAATGGTAACATCTAATACCGAAAGTGGTATTACAGTTGCATATGATGATTCAGATGGTACTTTAGACTTTACAGTTGGAACACTTAACCAAGATACGACAGGGAACGCTGCAACTGCAACTGCATTAGAAACTGCAAGAACAATTCATGGTGTTTCATTCGATGGTTCTGCAAATATAGACCTATCAGAAGTAATTCAAGATACTGTAGGAGCAATGTTCAGTTCAAATACTGAAACAGGTATCACTGCAACTTATGAAGATAGTGATGGAACTATCGATTTAGTAACAAGTATTTCTGGATTTGACACAGACAACTTATCCGAGGGGTCAAGTAACCTCTACCATACTACAGAAAGAGTTCAAGATGTGGTTGGTGGAATGGTATCATCTAACACAGAAAGTGGTATCTCAGTTACCTATGAAGACTCAGATGGTACTTTAGACTTCAATGTAAACGACCCAACACTATCTTACACAGGAGATGTAACTGGTTCTGGAGTTATGACAAACCTAGGTAACACTAGTATTGCATTGACAATAGGTTCTGGTACTGTAGAAAACAGTATGTTAGCAGGTTCTATTGCAAATAGTAAACTTTCAAACAGTAGTATAACAGTATCCGATGGTTCAGCCTCAACTGCAATTGCATTAGGAAACACACTTACATTCTCTGGAACATCTCAAGAAGTAGATGTCTCAGAAAGTTCTGGTACTGTTACAGTTGGATTACCATCTAATGTAACTATTGGAAATGACTTAACAGTTAGTGGTAACTTGACAGTTACAGGTACTACAACACAAACAGGTTCAACAACAACAGATTCAAACTTCCAAGGATTTACTTCTGGTAATACAGGAAACTCAACAGACTTTGGTTTCTATGGTAAGTATGTAGAAGGTGGGACAGCAAAATATGGTGGTTTATTCTTTGATGCATCTACAGATAATACATTTAGATTATTTGCAGATACACAAACAGTACCCTCAACAACAGTAGATACTACTGCAACAGGATATGGTGTTGCAACTTTAGTTGCAAATATCACAGGTAATGTATCTGGTTCTTCTGGAAGTACAACTGGTAACGCTGCATCTGCAACAGCACTTGCAAGTTCAAGAAACTTTACAGTAACAGGAGATGCAACTACAGACTCAGCACAATCATTTGATGGAACAGGTAATGTTGCATTACCAATTACACTTGCAAACTCTGGTGTATCAGCTGGAACTTATGGTGATGCAGACAGTGTTGCTCAAGTAGCAGTAGATTCAAAAGGTAGAGTAACAAGTGCATCTAATGTAGATATTAGTATTACAAGTGGTGCAGTATCAGACTTTACAGAAGCAGTTCAAGATGTTGCTGGTGGTATGGTATCATCAAATACAGAAACAAATATTGCAGTTACTTACGATGATGCAAGTGGTAAACTTAACTTTGCAGTAGATGATATTGCACTTGGTTCAGAAACTTCTGGTAACTATGTTGCTGGTCTTTCTGGTGGAACTGGTGTATCTGTATCTGGTTCTGGTTCAGAGGGTGCAACTCCAACAGTTTCTATTGGACAGGCAGTATCAACAACCTCAGATGTAACCTTTGCAGATATAGCTGCAACTGATATTACTGCAAGTGGTAATGTGGTAGTCACAGGAAACTTAACAGTTAATGGTTCAACAGTAACCAACAGTGCAACTAATACAACAATTGAAGATGCATTAATAGAACTTGGTTCTGGTAATAGTGGTTCAAACAGTAATGACCTAGGTCTTATACTTGAAAGAGGTTCAACAGGTGATAATGTATTCATAGGTTGGGATGAAAGTGCAGATAGAATTAGATTTGCAACTACAACTGCAACAGGTTCATCTAGTGGTGACCTATCACTTACTAATGCAAACATTCAAGCAGGAAGACTGTATGGTGATGTAACTGGTGATGTCACTGGTAACCTAACAGGTACAATTCAAACTGCAGCTCAAACAAATATTACAAGTGTTGGTACATTAAGTTCACTTGCAGTAAGTGGAAACCAAACAGTAGGTGGAACATTGGGTGTTACAGGAGCTGCAACAACAAGTTATACAACAATTGGTGCGAGTGCAAAAGCTATGAGAAATGTATTCATACATTCTTCTGCACCAGGCGGTTCGGATGGAGCAGTTGGTGATATCTGGATAACATACTCATAGTACACTATATAATGAATGAGGGAATTGATTAATGAGTTCAAAAGTAAAAACTCCAGCAGGATGGAATGACACTACAGGATGGAGAGTCAAAACTCCATCTGGGTGGAAGAAGGTCGTTGATGTAAAAAGAAAAACTCCTACAGGATGGGAGTTTCAGACTGGTACTATACAGGTACAGCAACCTTTTCAGCAGCCTTTCCAACAAGGATTTCAACAACCTTTTCAACAACCTTTTCAACAACCCTTTGAGGTAACAATTAATAGACCTTCATCATTTGAAGTAACTATACCTAGACCAACTAATTTCCAGACACCTAGACCTACAAGTTTTGAAGTTACCATTAATAGGCCATCATCTTATGAAGTAACAATCAATAGACCTTCATCATTTGAACAAACTATTCCTAGACCTTCTCAATTACAAAATAGTAGACCATCAAGTTTTGAGCAAACTATTCCTAGGCCTGGCTCTTATGAACAAACAATTAATAGGCCTGCTTCTTATGAAGTAACGATATATAGACCAACTAACTATCAAACTCAAGGTTCTAGACCTACATCATATAATGTTCAGATTACTAATCCTAGACCTACATCATATAATGTTCAGATTACTAATCCTAGACCAACAACTTATCAGATTACTAATCCTAGACCGACAAGTTATGAAGTGACTATACCAAGGCCAACTACTTATCAGACTCAAGGAAGTAGACCAGCAAATTATCAGACTCAAGGGACTAGACCATCAAGTTATCAAACTACTGGTTATCGTCCACAGTATTATCAAGTTCAATCGTTGCCAAGACCATCTACTTATCAGACTCAAGGAAGTAGACCAACATCCTATCAACAAACTGTAGCTGGAACTTATAATCCTAAATTTGGTTTAACAAATCCAGCATTCCAAGTGACTGCTTTTAGGCCTGGCACTTACCAGATTACTAATAATAGACCTACTAACTTTCAGATACAACTGTATAGACCACCATCATATCAGATTACTAATCCTAGGCCTACAACTTATCAAATATCAAATCCTAGGCCTACAAATTTTCAAATACAAAATAGTAGACCTGCTTCTTATGAACAAACAATTAATAGACCTGCTAATTATCAGACTCAAGGGACTAGACCAGCAAATTATCAAACTAACCAAACTATTTATAGACCAGCAAATTATCAAACTCAAGGAACTATTAACAGGCCTGCTAATTTTCAAATACAAAATTATAGACCACCTTCATATGAACAAACAATACCAAGACCTACTTCTTATGAGGTAACTATTAACAGACCTACTTCTTATGAGGTAACTATTAATAGACCTACTAATTTCCAAACTCCAAGACCATCAAGTTTTGAAGTTACTATTAGTAGACCTACAAGTTTTGAGCAAACAATTTCTAGGCCTACAAGTTTTGAGCAAACAATACCGAGACCAGCACAACTACAAAACAGTAGACCTGCTACTTTTGAGCAAACAATTAATAGACCTACAAGTTTTGAACAAACAAATACAAGACCATCGACTCGACCATCAACTAGACCAGCAACTAGACCATCGACTCGACCAGCAACTAGACCAGTATCTACATGGGATGGTGATTTGAATAAACCCTGGCCTTAAAACCAGACTATATACTATTATATTATGGAAGAGCTAACTAAAAGACTCTTATATTATGGAGATTATATTATGTTATTAGTGTATGATGACAACAATGTGTTACATATAACCAATGAAAAAGGACTTCGTTGGAACTATGAAAAAACACAAAAACCACAATTCTCATTTGATTACGATGTTTTATTTTATTGTCCTTTTGATAATCAAACCGACTATGTTTTAAATGAAGAAACCTTACCTTTAAGTGAAGAACACATTTCTGAAATAGAAGAATATATTAGATTATGTGACCCGCCTGCAAGTGTAACTATGCAAAAACAGATAATTGAAGACCTTGAAGATATAGTCGAAGAAAGACTTTCACACATACAAAGTAATATCGAAGAAATTGGATTTAAAAATACAGCACAACTTGTAATTGCATCTAGAGAAATGTCAAACGACCCAAGAAGACAAATTGGAAGAAGAGTTTTAGATTGGATGGATTTTATAAATGGTGTTTACTATAGATTAAAAGAAGAAATAAATCAAACACTTGAAATAGATTTAAAAGATTACGAGTTTTATGAAAATCAATTGCCA